>OGPJ01001017.1_pt1 | contig 20607 bp, 20 predicted proteins | sample 1552831 | NCBI WGS metagenome assembly OGPJ01 (sample SAMEA2579914, study PRJEB22360) | human gut metagenome | biome: human gut; feature: human-associated habitat; material: faeces | place: Denmark | collected 2008/2010
TGGTCCCGGGCTTCGAGGCTCCGGTCAACCTGGTGTACTCCGCTCGTAACCGTTCCGCCGCCATCCGTATTCCGCTGGCCGGCACCTCCCCGGCTGCGAAGCGTATCGAGTTCCGCGCTCCGGATCCGTCCTGCAACCCGTTCCTCGCCTTCTCCGCACAGCTGATGGCAGGCCTGGACGGCATCCTGAACCACATCGAGCCTCCGGCACCGGTCGACAAGGACCTGTACGAACTGCCGCCGGAAGAGCACGCTGGCATCAAGCAGGTTCCGAGCTCCCTGGCTGAGGCCATGGACGCACTTGAGGAAGATCACGACTTCCTCACCGCAGGCGACGTCTTCACCGACGACCTGATCGATACCTGGATCAGCATCAAGCGCGGCGAGATCGACCAGGCTCGTCTGGCCCCGACCCCGCTGGAGTACGAGCTGTACTTCCACATCTGACGGCCGCATAGGGCGGAACATAGCCGGCAGTAGGGCTTTCGCGGTATCCAGAATAGCCCACTGCACCTATGCTGCACCTATGGTGTTCTGAAGAACCCCACTTCGTCCACAATCGGACGCAAGTGGGGTTTCCTTATGCGTGCCAGGCGGGCAGCGCGTCGAGCCAGGCGTCCAGGTCGGCGCGGCGGATGCGCATGGTCGTGCTGCCCGCCATGCACGCCTTCAGCAGGCCGTTGCGCACGTTGGCCCGGATGATCTTCGCCGGAACGCCCGTAAGGGCCTCCACCTCGTCCACTCCTAGCAGCGGGCGGTTTTCGATGGGTACGTAGGGTGTTTTCTTCGAATCGGTCATGACGGAGGCTATGCGTCGCGGGAGAAGGGAAGGATGCATCCGGCCGTCTCCCGTGGACGGGGCCGGATTGGGACGGGGATGAAGCGGTGCCCACGTAAACGATGGCAATCCGCCGAGCATAAGCGGACAAGGAATGCGGCTTGACCGCACGGAACGCTCTTATGTATTCCGGTACCCGGGGGCGTCTTCTCGGTCATCGGTCCCGGTCGATGCCCAATGGGAAATCCGCGGGGGGGGCAAATTCCACAACCATCGAAAACAATCAGCCGTTTCGGCGGTCTTCGCGATGATTTGCCATGTTCATCACGTCCCCCTGATGAACATGTTTTTGGAGTTGGGCGTTTTTGGACGTTTTCCCTTATAGAGGGTTCGTCAGCTTCATCGGGCCTATCGAAGGCGCCCTGACTGGTTGAAGGAAATAATTGTTTTCGTGTCGGTTGTTTTTGAAGGGTATGTAAAATTACTGATTGGTAGGTTCGTTGCCCAGGTCTTGCGAGGCGAGTGTCTGTTCTTCGCTAAACTCGTCCGCTTCGGCGAGTTCTTCGGCGGTAGCTTCCCAATGTGATGAGTTTACTGTTATAAGGGGGAGAAACGTGTGATGCTCGTCAAAATCCGCTATTGTACATGGAAAATCATTACTAGTTCCGATCACGTCTTCGGCTGATAGAAGCCTCCCTAAAGGTCTCTATCAGCTATTGGCGCACTGTTGTGATGGATAAATTGGCATTATGGATGTTTTAGTGCAAGACGCAGGCGAAAAGGGTGGGGTGGACGACAAAGTCTGGTCGTGGTGTCCCGTCGCCAATGTCGTGGACGCGCACGAGACCGGCCAGGACCATCACATCATGCACGGTACGAAGATATTCTCGGCCGGAACGAAGGTCTACATCTCCAGTGAGTGGGCGGATACGAGAACGATTGGCGGCTCGTTCAAGGTCATCGGTCGCGCGCGCAAAAGCCATCGCTTGGTCTGCGCGTGGCTGAGAAGGGACCGTATGAAAAACGTGCGCTTGCGCAGGGTGTTCTCTCCGGCAGTGTTGAGGACCATGGCCAGGATGAGCAGGCAGACGGGTGAGGTCGATCCGTCAGGATTCGTCTCCTGGTGGGGCAACAGCGACGAGGACCGCGACGAAATCATCCGCCGGTTCGGGCTAAAAGAGCATGAGTAGTGCACGCTTTTAAAGCGTCTTCTATGTTGTAAGACGTACTTTATTGGCCGGATAAGTGTCCTGCGACAGCACTACCGGATGACCAGCGGAATCAAGCGCTCTGGAAAATACGCGCAACAGTGGAGCGCCTGTCTGCAATTTCAGGTGTCGTATGCAACGGCCCATTCCCGGCACCACTTCGATGGATTCCTCGACAGTATGGATGTCGGCGCTGCAAACCGTTCTCAACAATTGATAGATGGACCGGGTCAAATCCAGCTCTAGGAATGACGGACAGTCCCGCTGATTGATGTAGGTTTGCTCGTATGAGATGGGTTCTCCGTCAATCGTACGGGTTCGTTCGATACGCATCAGCTGGCTGCCGATAGATAAGCCGAAGCCCAGGCAAATGTTTTCTGGACATTCGCGCACATCAGCTTGGAGCACCGTCGTTTCGCATTCCAGACCCTGTGAGGCAAGCATGATAGGCAATCCCGAGGCAGAGCCGCTAGACCTGTCTATCAGTCCTGCGGACTTTCTTCAATCGAAGCCAACATCGTCACCCTTCGAGCAGGCGGGATTAAGAGGGGATGGCCGTACGCGCCCTCGGTTTTTCACCCATGGCATACGATCACCGAAAGTAAAGGTAGGCATTCCGTCATCGAACAGCGAAGGCCGTTCGATAGACCAACCCCCGACTCGCAGTGGCGGGTGCACCCTTTTCTTGAAGTGGGCGCACATGGGCAAAGTAGCGCGAGAATGGTCACCCGACCTTTTCTACCGACTTGTCAATACCAATGTTTTCAATATGTCCGGCAGTGTTGGCCGTTACAGGGAATAAGCATTCAGCTAATAATGGTAGTGCAAAAACAGCGAACGATTTCATCGACTTTTCTATGGCTACTTTTGCCGAAAAATAAAGGTTTTAGATAACCAACTGGTAAGTTGCCATAATTTTCATATACTTTTTGGAATCGTTTGCAAGCTTTTTGTGGATGGTGTACACTGATATCACGCGGGCGCAAGGAAACGACGTTTCAAAATCACCGGCCCCGTTCGAGCAATGAGGATCGAGGAAGAAGGTTCAATGATGAATCGCGCTATCAAGGTAGCAGTAGGTATGATTGCGGTCTCCGCAATGTCTATCGGCACTTTGGCCGCGTGTGGCGGATCCGATTCGGGTTCGGACGATGCCAAGGGCAAGGTCTACTACCTGAATTACAAACCGGAGACCAACGACGCGTGGCAGGAGCTGGCCAAGAAGTACACAAAGCAGACCGGCGTGGAAGTCAAGGTACAAACCGCTGCGTCAGAAACATATTCGCAGACATTGAAGTCCGAGCTCGCCAAGTCCGAGGCCCCAACCCTGTTCCAAATCAACGGCGTGGTCGATTACCAGACGTGGAAGGCCTACACCTCTGACATGTCCGACACCGAGCCGTACAAGCAGCTCAAGGACCAATCCATAGCTCTGAAGGATGGCGACAAGGTGGCGGGTGTGCCGTACGTTATGGAAACCTACGGCCTGATCTACAACAAGGACATCCTCAACAAGTACATCGCCACCGATGGTGCCAAGATCAAGAGCGTTGACGATATCGACAACTTCGACACCCTGAAGGCCGTGGCCGATGACATTCAGGCCAAGAAGGACCAGCTTGGCGTCAAGGGCGCGTTCACCTCCGCCGGTTTCGATTCCAGCTCCGACTGGCGTTTCAAGAATCATCTAGCCAACAATCCGCTGTATTTCGAGTTCCGCGACAATAATGTCACCGAACAGCCGGAAACCATCAAAGGCACGTATCTGCCGCAGTTCAAACAGATTTTTGACCTGTATCTGAAGGATTCCACCTGCCCGAAGACTCAGGTTAGCTCCAAGACCGGTGACGACGCCAACTCCGAGTTCGCTCTCGGCGAGGCAGTGTTCTACCAGAACGGCACCTGGGCATGGGCCGATCTGCAGAAGGCCGGTGTGAAAGCCGAATCAGTGGGCATGATGCCAATCTACATGGGCGTCGAAGGCGAAGAGAATCAGGGGCTCGACGTAAACTCCGACGCATACTGGAGCATCAACGACAAAGCTTCCGACGCTGACAAGAAGGCCACCAAGGACTTCCTGAAGTGGGTCATCACCGACCAGACCGGCATCGATGCGATCAGCAGCGATATGGGTCTGACTACACCGTTCAAATCGTTCGAAAACGTCAAGTCCGACAACCCGCTGGTCCAGGCCGAGCTCGCCTATCAGGATTCCGGCAAGGAATCCGTCTCCACCCGTCCGACCGCCATGTTTCCGTCCGACGAATGGAAGAACCAGCTTGGTTCCGCGATGCTTGAGTACGCTCAGGGCACCGGCGAGTGGAATGCCGTCAAGAAGGCTTTCGTAGACAATTGGAAGACCGAATACGACGCAACTCACTGACGTTTTTGCTTTCAATGGCATAGGTTGGAACCAAGGTACGAACTGAACCGCATCCCGATTGTTGGACTGAAAAAATTCAGATTCGATGATTGGAGGTGCGGTTCATGCGTAGGGAGAAACAAAGGGAACGATACGACGACGGGCTCCGGTGCGAGGCTTTGGAATTATCGAAACCGATGCCGACACGGGCGACGTCTTCTTTGCATCGTCATGCGGACAGGATCGTCAATCAGGTAAACGCTTGCCATAGTGGAGAAATCATCATGGAGGATGCGTATCTTCAGTGTTGGACCGCTCAGCGTGAACATTCCGAGAAGCCGTTCCGACCTGATCGGACAGGCTGCCGGAGGATTAGCCCGAGCAATCGTTTTTCATCCTTCAGACCGACCAAGCGTCGCTCACAACGAGATTCGAGCCCCTTGACAAAAGCCAGGCCATGCCGTTCGGAAATCCGGAGCAGGTCGTGGACGGCATCTATCAGTCGCTTGACGACAATCAAGGACTGATCGAGGTGAGGACGGGTCCGGTTGGATGCGCGATCCGCACGACGCCGGGTACACGCGCGGCATCCTCATGAACATGAGCGAGGACGAGCAATTCGACCGGACGTTCCCCGAGCATCCGCTGTACGTGGAACGGAACCTGCGAGCCGCGTTCGACGCGTTGAACTAGAATCACGTATGGTACTTTTCCCACACCCGGCATCGTCCTCAGCAGGACATGCCGGGTGTTCCTATATCCACTCGAATCCGGGTTCGTATCGTCTCGACGCTCCTCTCCGCACACCATGCGGCATGGTGCATCGGCCGATGCCGTGCCGGCGTCAACCCGGAAGATGCCGCACCCCCGCTGGGTGCCGGCGCCACGCCTGTGGCGCTCCGTCATAAACGGATGTTTATGACGGAGCAAGCTATAGAATTCGTGTACACGGATTCGCTTGTCGCATACCCGTATGCGACACTGAACCACACGAGTGTTGTGTCCCCTCCACCGTATGGTGGACGGGTCGCTGCGCTGGGCGAGAAGGCCCTCCGGTCCTTCGTACGACAAACGAAAGCGGGTGCCGCAATGGCGGACAATGATGACATCGTCGACACCATATCGCGAAGCGGACGCGCGCCCTCAGCCCCTACGAGGCGTCGGCCCTAAGGGCGCTACGGGAAGACTCCTCCTACTCGACGCTGATGACCGCGTACGACCTCAAGGAGGACTTCTTCGGCATTTACGACGACCATCCGTCCTCACGCGAGGAGGCTGAGGCGGCGTTCGACGCCTGGATTCGGGAGATTCCCGATGGCAGGGAGTTCGATCCGTTCAGAGCCCTTGCCTGGACCGTCCAGAACCACCGCGAGTTCATCTTCAACTACTGGGAATGCCCCAGCCGCATCTCGAACGGCTACACCGAGTGCGCGAACCGGCTCATCAACGAGACGGACATGAGGGGGCGCGGCTACTCGTTCGAGACGCTTCGGGCAAGGACCCTCTACCGCAGACAGAACCTCGACCGCATCATCGCGAGCAACGGGCTCACGATCGGCCCTCGCATCGATGCACCCGGTCCGCTCTTCGTGACCGAGCCCGACCGCGAGGACGAGGCCGTGGACGAGTTCATAGACCCGAGGTCGGGAGTGAAGGTCGACGCAACGACGGGAGAGGTTCTTTAATGGGGAACATATTCACCGAGCATGTATTTCCTAGATACGTGGGGCGTCGAGTGATGAAGTCGCAGATGAACGGGTTCGATGACCCCACCCTGAGGGATTTCTCCCTGCTGGACTCGTCTGCCCTGAAGAAGGAAGACCTTAAGAGCGAGTTGTTCGATGAGGAGTTTATCCGCTCGTTCCTCAACGCCGCGAAGGAACTGGCGGCCGCCGGAAGAAGGGCTATCGACCGACCGGGGATGTACGTAATGCTGGAGCATTCCTATGCGATCCCGGTCCTGTTCCTCACGAGACACTGCATGGAACTAGCTATCAAGAGGGCGATCAGGAAGTGCGGAGTCGAGCCTAAGAGAGAACACAGCCTCACGAAGCTGTGGAGCTCCCTGCTCTCGAGGTTCCCAGGACAGAAGCGCCGTGAGGACAACAGGGCCATCAAAAACATGGGCGCATTCGTAGAGGCCGTAGCCGACATCGACGACAACGGCATCAGCCTTCGCTATCCGCAGGACAGTTCAGGAAGGCTCACACAGGATAGGCCGCTCTTCGTGAACGACGAGGAAGTCGCCTCATATCTAGAGAAGTTCGTAGAGCAACTAGAGCTGATTGACTTCGACATGATACATAGAGACGTTAAATAAGTGGTTGGATTATTGCAGCTCCGGCTGTTGAAAAGATGGTTGGATGAGTTGATTTAGACTCAACAGCGACCAACCAGAGATTTACCAATTTCCAACCACTTATTTTACATACCCGATTTTTCTTTTTAGGTGTTTTGCGTAGTAGAAAGCCAGAATGTGGATGAAGATAGATAGACTATTGATAGTTTACAGTACTATCTAAACCATAGAATGCGTTGGTTGCGGTGGAAAGGAGAGGCCATGTCGATGTCAAACGCTAAGGGGAAAATTGAAATTGAACATGACTTGGTTCCCGCAGAAGCCTCTCATCAGCTTTTATTTCGTACCGTTGCGGACGCGGATGGGCAGATTTCCCTTCCTGTGGACTTGGAAACGATTGCTGAAAAACTCGGGTTGCAGACCGAAATGCGTTAAACCGGAATCCAGCCATCATCGAGTAACGAGAAGTTTCTATCCATTCCCCCGACTCCTTTACACATCAGCCTTGATTGCAGGTTCTTTTTAGAAACCTTCCGGATTCATGTTCTTCGAAAACCGGCACCGGCGACTGACTCAAGTAATCTCGTCCCATCGTCAACAGCAACCGATGGACCTCATCCAACCATGCATTGGAGTACGTCACGGGGTCTTGAGACTCGTCAAAGTTCGCCAATCTGTCACGGAAAAGCAAGTCAAGATCCGCATACGCGCTCTCACGAATCTGGTCGGCCATCTCCTGGGTTTTCCCACTATGGTCACCCGCCGCCGATCGCAGATTCCGAACGAACATCGTCAAAGCCGCCACTGCTTTATCCGTGCTCTTAACCACATCCACCACAGCGGCGATACCCGCATAATCATGACGGAACATCACCATGTTGAGAGACAGCTTGTCATCGATGCCGGTTTCGAACACACTGCTTTGCGTGCCATAAGTCATGCCTTGAGCATGGATCGCCACCATGTTCAGCACATGCTCCTCTGAGTCAAGCACCTCGGTGCGAATTTCCTCCAGCCATCTGATGATTCCAGGACGGAAATCACCATCATCCCCCACACATAGGATGGGTTCCAAACCACGCCACAATGCCTTGCTCGCATCGTGGGTAACAGGCATATGCGGAAGAACCGGAAGCCCCAACTTCTTCTGCTGCGGAATGCTTCTCCTCCAAGCAGTCATCTTTTCGAATTGCGTAACTACGGAACCCCCTCGCGGAAAACGTGAGGGGGTTCCGTGCTTCTGGTTGGTCAAAGACCGGCCGCCCAAAAGAGCGACGGGCTCTCTCATTACTCCTGCGCGCTCCTCAAGAGTCTTAGAGTCCCTTCGCCGGGACGTGCTCGGCAAGCAGGTGGCCTCGCCTCGCATCGCGGATTTTCTTTTTACATGCCAAAATCCAACATCTTCTCTACACGAACATCTGCTGAAGCAGGCCCTTCTTCAGTTCCTGCCACTTCGCCAGTTCATCCTTCGACTTCTGGATGGCCTCATCCATCGAAGAGAGACAGTCGGCGATCTTGCGCTGCTCGGGGAGGGAGGGAAAAGGTGCTACGATTTCGCTAAACTTATTTGCTGTTATCGCAGGGTAATTTGAACCTGTGCAGCGCATACTTACTTCTACGTTAAATCGCTCCTCATAAAACATCTGATACAAAAAAGCATTGCATCCGTTCTTCATTCTTGCTTGGATATAGCCAGTGGAAGTAACAACCTGTTTATCCATCTTGTTTGTATAGTGATAATGACCCATATTGTATGGACGAACCGATTGAAAAAACACGTCCCCAATTTGAGCAACTCGTTGTGCTCGATTTGGAGCATTCTTCTTGCTAACTACTTCTGGTTTCTCCCACATACCACGGTCAACACACCCCAAGTCCATATAGTAAAATTCGTCTTCTAAAGCATCTGTACGCGGGTTAATAAAGCACACTTCCCCCAGTGTCTTCTCCTCCCACTTTGGGAAGTCGCTCCCGTCATCGGCCTTGAACCTGACCTCCTGACTGAACAGCTTCTGCATCACACCCTTCTTGCGCTGCTCCCACGCATCGACCTCCGCCTGCTGCGCTGCGATGACCGCATCGACGGCGGACAGGCAGTCGGAGATTTTGCGCTGCTCGGGGAGGGTAGGAACCAGAAGATGAGTCAACCCTATATTCGTCTTGCTTACAGATGTGACCTTGATGCCCTGCATATATGGACGCAGTTGGTCGTGATAAGACATCGAGTTGATGTAATTTCCCAAATAACCAGGAGCGAACTCCTCTTTTGGACGGCATGCAATTGTGTGAAGCCCCGAATAGACAATATCTGACCCTGCATTGGATATCTCAACCGCTTTCCCCACAGTTTCGTCTTCCGCCGTGTCTGCTATCACGACATCGCCATCTTTTAAGCAATCCCAACGCTTGCATTCAACATCAGGATTAACAAAAGGAACACCATCCCTCTGAACATCAACGACGACACCGTACTTTACAAGCACGTCACCGTAATGGATATTCCGCGCCTGCCCAGATTCCGCATTAAGGCATTCCCGAGAAAGGGTGTTGTTCGTCAAATTGGCGAACACATCCCAAAACGTCTTCTCTTCCCATGCCGGGAACTCGCTCCCGTCGTCGGCCTTGAACCTCAGTCTCGGTTCTCCCATGCTTACACCTCCTTCAGAAGCAAATGCGTATATATTTCGAATACTGTCAGCAAAAACAAATCTTCCATCGTGTCTATGGTTTCTCCCGCATATCCTCCCGGCGCACCGTATTCTTTATCCGAGTCCACATCCTTGCTGCCGTATATTGCGATGAACTGCGCAAGAACCGTTGCAAACTGACATGCTTCGTTTTCCGGCGTCACCTTGAACCCATATTTGCACTCAAGGTCGGAAATAGGATGTTCGGAACCATCACCCCGGAACGATTCGCTTAAAACATCTGCGATACAGCTTTCATAAGATGAGGTGCCATCAGAATTAACAACTAACGGACCGGCCGCATATGGCGAACGATAATTGATTCGTTCAACCGGAATCTTCTCGTCGCCATAGCGTTCGAGGCTGCGTAGCACGTACTTGCCCCCGTCATAGAACGGAGACTCATCGTCATGGAAATGCGCGCGCAAGACTTCCTCCACCGCTTTAATGCATCGCTCAAAGAGCCCCTTTTCCTCCGTGACGCGCAAATCCAGTCCGCTGTATTCAAGGACACGGTTCTGTGCTTCGAGCGTCATGCAGCAAAATTCGCGGTACATCTCGCGCGAATAGTAATACAGGTCGTTATGCATTGCCGCCATCGCACACAGAGGAATCAGGCCGCGGTCTGAATAATGCTTCGATATGAAGGAAACCGCCTGAGACTTCACCTCCTCAGCGTGGCGTCGCTCGTCGCGCTCATCCTGACGTCGCTCGAATTTCTCCATGCGCCCGCTTTGCCACAGCTGCAAGCCCGCAATCACGATGGTCACGACGAGGGAAATCGAGGCGCAAATTATGCTTATCAAATCTGAACAGGTCAATTACGCCCCTCCTCTCATAACCCCAGTTGGCTCAGCATGCTCTCCACCTTGTCCACGGCGGCCTGCTTCTCCGCTCCAATACGCTTCAAATCTGCCCGCACGGCTTCAAGGTCCACAGGCTCCTCTTCCTCGAACGTATCGACGTAGCGCGGGATGTTCAGGTTCCAGCCGTTCGCCTCGATTTCCGCCATGTCCGCCACATGGGCGAACTTGTCCACGTCCACGCGGTTCTCGTAAGCCTCCACAATCTTTTGGATGTGCGCATCCTCCAGCGTGTTCTGGTTCTTGCCGGGCTTGAACTCCTTGCTGGCGTCGATGAACAGCACGTTGCCGCTGTCGCCGTTGCGCTTGGACTTCAGCACCAGCAGGCACACGGGGATGCTCGTTCCGTGGAACAGGTTCGGCGCAAGGCCGATGACCGCATCCAGACGGTTCAGATCCTTCACGATGTACTTGCGGATGACCTCCTCGGCACCGCCACGGAACAGCACGCCGTGGGGCAGGAGCACCGCCACGCGGCCGTCATTGTCATCCATGTGATAGACCATGTGCTCGACGAAGGCGTAGTCCGCATGGGACTTGGGCGGCAGCTTGCCTGCACCGGAATAGCGCGGGTCGTCCAACAACGCCGGATTCCCGTCATACTTCAGGGAATATGGAGGATTGCACACCTGTACGGTCATCTTCACGTCGCCATACTTGTCCTCCCGTAGCGTGTCGCCCTTGTAGATATCGAAATGCTGATAGTCCACGCCGTGCATCAGCATGTTCATGCGGGCGAGGTTGTACGTCGTGGCGTTGTTCTCCTGCCCGTAGAAGTGTCCCACGCGTCCCGTGGTCAGGTGCTTCTGCACCTCCAGCAGCATGGACGCCGAACCGCAGGTACAGTCGCCCACGGTCCTCGCCTCATCCAGACCCACGGTCGCCAACGTCGCCACCAGCTTCGAAGGCCCGGTCGGCGTGAAGAACTCGCCGCTCTTCTTGCCGGCATCGGACGCGAACAGCCCAATAAGAATCATGTACGCCGTGCCCAGCACGTCGAACTGCGAGTCCGCCAGCTTGAGATCAATCTCGCTGATTTTCACGATGACCTTTGCGATAAGCGATGTCCTCGCGGCCACGGTGTCGCCCAAATCGGGGTCTTGCAGCTTCATGTCGTTGAACAATCCGGAAAACGCCGCTTCGGACGCCTGCCCCATGGTGGAGCCGATCAGCTCGTTCACGGCCCGCTCGTAGTCCTCGACATTGAAGCGGTCGGCGTCACCGTCGGGACGGACAATCCTGCGCACCAGCTCGCCGAACAGGTTCTCGGGTCGGATGATGTACCCCAGATGCTCGATGGACCACTGCTCGACCACCGGGCGGTAATCGTCGTCCGCGAACGCCTGCTCGTAGGTCAGGCCGTCCTCCTTCAGGATTTCCTGCATGTAGTCCTTGGTGCGCTCCGACAGATACCTGTAGAAGATAGTCCCGAGGATGTAGTTGCGGAACTTGGTGGAGTCCATGTTCCCACGCAGATCGTTCGCGATGGCCCAGAGTTTCTGGGACAGCTCGCTCGCCTGCGCCTGATACTTCGCTGAGTCAATCATACAGGTCTATTCTCCTTCTGCCTTATAGCGGCTGTATGCGCTGATGACGAACTCCTTGATGGCGTTCGTCATCCTCGTAATCTTCAAAAGCCCCATACGGTACGATGCGAGGCGCTTGCGGATGCCCTCTTCGGAGATGCTTCCGCCGAAGGTGTACTCCGAAAAGACATCCAAGATGTCCTGCGCCTCGATGCCGTTGTCATACGCAAAGGACTCGATCTCCGCTTGCAGGCTCTCGCGCTCGAACTGCTCGTACGCCTGCTGCACGTCGATGCCGTCCGGCAAATCGTAGAACCTCGTGCGGATGAACGCCTCCATGATATCCTTCTTCGCACGGAGGGCGTCGTTATCCGAGCGCTCGATTTCGCGCATCACCAAGTCGATGTCGCGGGCACGCTCCTCTTCGGACTTGCCCCCTTCGTGGGCGGACTTCAGCAGGCTCAGGATGTACATCACGTTGATGCGGTCGGTACGCACCAACTCCACGTCGAAATCGACGTCCACCGGCACGGGGATCTTCGGATCTTTCTTCTTGGCCTCGTCGTGATAGTACAGATACCAGCTCTTGTAGCCCTCGTATTCCTCATCGTCCAGTACGACGGACAAGTCCGCCCAGTCGAACTTTCCGAAGGTCTTCAAGGTCGCCAGCGTGCCGGACATCGCACGGAACGCCACCACGAACTTGCGGATGTCCTCCTCGCTCTGAAGCCGCCCCGCGTCATCGACGGTCTGCGCCGCCTTGCGTAGCTGGACTTCCTGATTCATCCACTGGTTCACGTAATACTCGTAGCTCTCCAGCAGGTACTCGTTCGGGTCGCCGTCGCCGGAGAACAGTCTCAGCGCGTCGTCCTGCGCCTTCTTGATGTCGCGGTAGGACACAATCTGCCCGAACTGCTTCGTCACCTTGTCCACGCGGTTCGTGCGGCTGTACGCCTGCACAAGCGTGTGCCAGATGAGGTTCTTGTCCAGATACAGCGTGTTCAGCGGCTTGGCGTCGAACCCGGTCAGCATCATGTTCACGACCAGAAGGATGTCGACCTGCGGAAGCTCCTTCTGTTTCATGCGCTTCGCAATGTCCTTGCGGTAGGCGTCGAACGAATCCAAGTCGAATGCCGTGCCGAACATTCCGTTGTAGTCGGCCATACAGCGGGCCAGCAGCTCTTGAGAATGCTCGTCGCCGCCCTCGTCCATGTCTTCGTTCGCCTGATAGGTGAATATCGCCGCCACCCGGTAGCGCTCGTCATCGGGATGCGCTTCGTTCAGCTCCCGGAACGCGTCGTAATACTTGCCGAGCGTCTGGATGGAGTCCACCGCGAACAGCGCCGTGTACACGTCCTTGCCCTGCGGGTGGACATGCTGCTTGTGATGCTCGAAGATGTCCGACGCGACGACGCGGATACGCTCGTCATCGTGATATAGGGCGTCCAGATCCAGATTGTGGCGTCTGCAATACTCGGGGTCCCCGAGACGCTCCGGGTCGATGCCGCTCGCGGACACCTGCTTCGCGAAAATCGTCCGCTGGTACTCCACCGAGAACCGCAGAACGTTGCCATCCGCAATCGCGTCCTTAATCATGTAGCGATGCAGGCAGGAATCCAGCTTCGAGCCGGCATAGAACACATCGGCGGTCGTTCTGCCGTCCTTGCCCTTGTTGGCCTCAAAGATGGGCGTTCCCGTGAAGCCGATGTAGTTCGCGTTGCGGAAATGGCGCTCGATGTCGCCGTGCATCTTGCCGAACTGGCTGCGATGGCACTCGTCGATGATGAACACGACCTTCTTGTCGCGGTACGAATCCATCAGCCTTTCGTACCGCTTGCCCTTGACGGCGTTCGCCATCTTCTGAATCGTCGTCACGATGAGTCCCCGGTCCGCCTGCCCCAACTGCTTTACCAGCACGGCCGTCGAATCCGAGCCGTCCACGCACCCTTTCTCGAAGGAGTTGTACTCGTCTACCGTCTGGTCGTCCAAATCCTTGCGGTCAATCAGGAAGATGACCTTGTCTACCCTCGGCTCGTCGCGCAGAAGCTGTGCCAGTTTGAATGACGTCAGCGTCTTGCCGGACCCCGTGCAGGCGAAGACGTACCCGTTCTGGTTCGACTCCAGTACGCGCCGCTTTGCTGCCTTCACGGCGTAAATCTGATACGGGCGCATTACCATCAAGACGGGCTCCGTTGTCTTGATGACCATGTACTTGTCCAGCATTTCCGTGATGGTCGAACGGCGCAGGAAGTCCGCCGTGAACTCGTCCAGCTTGTTGATGCGCTTGTTCTTGTCGTCCGTCCAGAAGAACACGAGGCTTTTCAGAATCGGGTTGTACGAGCCGCCGTCCATCTCGTTCTCGTTGCAGAAATACTTCGTCTGCACCGAATTTGACACGACGAACAGCTGCAAATACCGGAACAGTCCCTTGAACGAGAACTTGCGGTAGCGGTTAATCTGGTTGATTGCCTCGTTGATTTCCACTCCGGGACGCTTCAGCTCGACCTGCACCACCGGAAGGCCGTTGATGAGAATCGTCACGTCGTAACGGTTCTTGTACGCAACATCGTCCTTATGCTCCTTGTCCATCGTGACCTGATGCGTCACCTGATAGATGTTGCGGTCGGTATCGGAACTGAAGAAGTCCAGATACACGGTCTTGCCGTTGTCCAGCGCCAGAACGTACTTGTCACGAAGAATCTTCGCTGACTCATAGACGCTCTTGTCGTCCATGTGAATCATCACGCGCCCGAACTCCGCGTCGGACAATGCTGCCGCGCCCTTGGCCTCAACCAGCTTCCGAGCGTTGAATTTCGTCAACTGCTCGCGAAAGTTCGCGAGCACATCGTCGTAGTTCGCCATTTCGATGAACTGATAGCCGATGCTTTCAAGCCTGTCTATGAAAAGGTTTTCGACATCGTATTCTGAAACATGTGCCACTTACTCGCCCTCCTTCTCAAGATGCTCTTGAATCCACTCATGGATGATTGCGGCGATCGTCGTCTCGTGTTCCGCGGCCATCATCTTGAGCGACGGCGAGAGGGTGGTGCGCTTCCCGTCCGTCGTCGTGTCGGCGACAACAGCCTTCACCATCCCGGCGCCGTTCAGACTCGGGTCCGGTCATTCATCGTCAAGGCAATCGTACGCGCTTCGTCGTCGGATGGTGCGTCAATCTCCAGAAAAAGGACCTTTTCTATCAAACTCACGCCCATCGTCGGGATGCCAGCACGATAGTGCCATCCGACAGCAGATACAGAAATGTGCTCGTCCATACGTATAGGGGCAGCGATGCGTTCATGGTCAAGGTCTCCGACTTCGGGCTTGCCAAGGAGAGGGGCTCGGACCTCACGAGCACGGGCTTGTCGATGAAAGGCTCCGTAATAGATCCGGCCCTGAAATCGTTCAGGGATTTCAAGCCGGTCAACGACATATATTCGATTGGTTTCATTCTCAACTACATCCTCACTGGCAAGGAGAACCTTGTCACCGATGGATCGCGGCTGGGCTCCATCATCCAGAAATGCTCGGCCACCAACCCCGCGGACCGGTATCAGACGGTGAAGGGCATCATCGAGGATATGAGAAAGACGGAATGCCCCGTCGGATAAAAACGGGCCCCGGCGGAAGGAAGTGATAAAAAATCCGCCGGGGTTTTTCGACTTGCCGGGCCGCGCATGCGGTCAGGGCCGTCGGCCCCCGGCGGGAGGGTTATGGACCACGCCAAGGGCTTGGGGCCATTGTATCAGGCGCGGCGGCGGATGAACAGGCGTTTGTAGACCTTGCGACCATCAATGTACGGCTCGTTATGCCGTTTGAAATGGGGAAGTTTGTATTCGTCCGGCACGGCCCCGTTGTCGGACGCTCCGATCAGTTCGAACTGTTCGGGGTTGTAGGAATCCATGAACGTGATGGGCACGCCCATGACGCCCCAATAGTCCTCGGGGATGTCCTTGACTTTCGACACCTCGATGGCGTCGTAGTTGTCGTACTTCGGATAACGCGACGGGTCCTCTTTGTAACGCCGGTAGAGGAGCAGGTCCTCGTGGCGTTTTTTGATGTCCAGGTTGGTGTACCAGCAGACGCCGGCGACGTTGAGGATGATGTCACCGTTCCTGTCCTTTTTCGCCTTGGGGCTTTCGACCTCGGAGTTGGATGGCATGATCATCCATCGGCCGCCGTTCAGGGAGGTTGCGCCTATCCAGAGCTTGTCGTCACGAATAAGCGGGAAGACCTCCTTGTAGGTGATGGCGTTCTTGTTGCCCATGATGACGAACTTCTTTCCGTGCTCCATGAGCGTCGCCACATACTCGCGGAACAGCGAGAACGGCGGATTGGTCACGACGATGTCGGCCTCGTCCAGCAGCTCCAGGCATTCCTTCGATCTGAAGTCCCCCGCGCCGTAGATGCCGTCGCCATGCAGCTCCGTCAGCTCGTTCTCCCCGGAGTCCAGCAGGTTCCTGATGTCGTCCATGTCCAACCCTCCGTCGCCGGTGGTGTCGCGGAAGACGTTGACGACGGCCTTGTACGCCCTGCGGTGTCGTCCCGTATTCTCGTCCACGTCATCGTCGAACAGGGATGGCTGGTACTCGCCGCCGGCGATGGGGGAGCCCGAGTAGCAGGTGGCGATGAGCTTCTTCAGCCCGAGGCGGTTGAAGTTCAATGCGAAGTACTTGAAGAAGTTCGACTCGAACGGGTCGTCGCAATTGCACAGGACGACCTTTCCTTTGAAGTGGTCCCTGTAGTGAACGAGCTCGTGCTCGATGTCGGTCATGCGCGTGTAGAACTCGTCGTTCTTGGCCTTCTTGGCGGCCGATAGTTGGCTGTTACCCATGCCGTGGGCTATGCGTCGCGGACGGACGTCGCCGTCGGCGCCGAACGCGCTCCGATGCCCGGAAAAGGCGCCGAAAGCACTTAAATGCGAAACGTTAACTGCATCGTTGCAGTTAACGATGGCCTTTGCCGCATGTCGAGAATGGCTTCATTCCGCCGTTTTCCGGCCTGAAATGCAGTTAATGCAGTTATTGCAGTTATTTGCCTATAAGAAAACGGAAAGGCATCCAGGCGATACGTGGGGGGGGGGACCATCGGCCTCCATGCCTTCACCGAAAAGAAATCGCAAATGACTACATTAACTACATTAACTACATTTATTGTCTGAAAATGGCTTCATTCCGCCGTTTTTGGGCTTTTCCGTTAACTGCGATCCGGACGGCGGCAACTGCTTTTTTGCAGTTAACGTCTTCAAGCCGGTCCCGGGGTGCCCAAATCGCCTTCACGCTGGTTGATTTTGGACGCGCCGTCAACTACCGCGACGACAAGCGTCGCGGCTTGGACGTGAGCGTGATTCCCGTGACTCTCCTCTAAGGGAGGTCGTCACAGGCACCCCATCCATCATGAAGCGGTTCGACTTCCCCTACATCCTGAAGGTCTACCGCTACGACGATTCGGACAACAGCTACACGATGGAGTACTGCGAGCACACGTTAAAGGACTACATCTCGCACAACAACCAGAAGATGTCCCCCTGGGCCCGTCGCAAGATGGCGATGCAGTTCCTGTACGCGATGAACTTCCTGCACAAGCATGGTGTGTGCCACCGCGACCTCAGCTACGGGAACGTGCTCATACACACATATGATGATGGCGCGTTCACAGTCAAGGTCTCCGACTTCGGACTCGCCAAGGAGAGGAACTCGGACCTCACAAGCACGGGCTCTTCGATGAAAGGCTCCATAGAGGATCCGGCCCTGAAATCGTTCAAGGACTTCAAGCCGGTCAACGACATATATTCGATTGGGTTCATTCTCAACTACATTTTCACCGGTAGAAGGGATCTTCTGGCTGATGGATCGCGGCTGGGCTCCATCATCCAGAAATGCTCGACCACCAACTCCGCCGACCGGTATCAGACGGTGCGGGACATCATCGAGGATATGAAAAAGGCGGAATGCCTCGTCGGATGAAAACGGCCCCGGTGGAAGGAAATGATAAAAAAAATCCGCCGGGGCGGGCGCGTGCCCGGTGAAAACATAAGATCAAAAAAACACCGGTCTTGGGTCAAGTCTACCAGACCGGACGAGGGGAGTGGCGACGATGCCGCGCACGGCTCTGTCCGACGGAATGAGCGCGCCCGCTCTTGCCGCTCCCTGCGGCCGCGATGGATATGACGGAATGAGGTGCCCCGGGAGCCGTCCACCATTCATCCGGAAAGCCCGTCGACGAGGCCGGGCACGGGCTCCGGGGGACATGCCCGACCAAAGGCGCGCCCCTCCCGGGACCTAACGCATAAAAAACGGGTCCGGCGCGGAAAATGCCCGTCCGTGGGACGGAAACCTTCACCTAACGCGTTAAGACGGGTTTATGCGTAAGGTCCCTCAGCCCTACTGCCACAAGGGCTGAGAGGGTGTGCCTAACGCCTAACGCCTGATTCCGGTCATTGTTTTCAATTTTTCTCACCTGACGTCTTGTAAGCGTTAGGTGCGTTAGGTTCCGAAAAAACGTTTTCCTCCAATGCCCGTTCCCGGGCGTCATGGTTCCGTCCGCCGTACCCCCTTACAGAGCCCGGTATCCCGGTTCGGGATGTTTTTCCCGCGTTCCCATGAAAGAAGCCGGCCCTCCGGCCGTATGCCCGGAGGCGTTGCGGCAGTAGGCCGTATGCCGTTCTTCTCCGTTTTTGTCCGCGTGAACCGTATGCGGGGACGCATAGCCAGCGGCGTCAACGAAAACACAGGAAAGGACGGTAGGACGATGGATCATCTCCCGCGGATGTACACACCGGCCGAATGCGCGGATGTCTGGCGTGTCAAGCCCGACAACGTGCCGGCCATGTGCCGCCGCATGGGCATCGGGATCTACCGGTTGAGCCCGCACGCCGTGAGAATCGACGCCGACGACTTCGACCGCGCGACCCTGGAATCCCGGCAAGGCTAAAGAGAACCCCATGGCCGTTGGCGCGGCCATGGGGCGAAAGACGGACTTGCGCTTGATCCATCGACTTCCGCTATGCGTCCCGGAAACCGAACGCATGGAAGCCCTTTCCCTCCCCGAAGGAGGAAACACAATCATGAACGATTTGGACGAATTGAATTTCACGCCGCTCCCGCCGGTGACGGATCAGGACCTCGCCATGGTCCGCGGCGTCGTGAACAGCAACAGGCTCCATATGATTAAGGGGCTGGCCAGCGTGCCACTGTCGGAGGAATTCGACTTCCTCGGCTGCGACGGCCGGCCGATCCGCATCCCCGACTCCGTCCGCCATCCCGGGCATAAGCTGGAGGGCGCGGCCCAGGCCGCGCACATGCTGCGCCTGACCCTGACCGGCGATCCGAAGCTGGCCCTCGACTCCGAGGGGCAGTTGTGGGCGTGCTGGGAGGACAGCTGGCGGCCCACCTCGGACCTGCTCTCGCTGACGGAGGAGAGGGACAAGGGGTACGACAAGTTCGTCAGGGCCACGCTCGCCAAACATCCCGGGCTGCCCGTCCTCCAGCCGGGCGTCCGCTTCGCCAATGTCGGCCTGTTGCGCGGCGGCGAGGTCGTCATGCCCGATGATCCGCGGTTCAATGCGCCGTGGGCGATGTCGCTGGACGACGAGGAGTTCACGCGTGACCGCGCCATCCTGGGCCTCCAGGCGGCCTCCACGATCACCACGGACATGAACGACGCCCGCATGCTGTGCCGTGTTGCGGCGGCGCCGCTCATGCGCGACCATCTGCAGTACGCCTACGACCTGCTGGGCACGGGCGGCAACGGCAAGGGCTGTTTCCTCAAGGCCCTGCTCGATTTCTACGGCCCGTTGGGCTCGACGTTCAGCTTCGCCGATTTCGCCGGCATCGGCAAGGTCAGCCCCACCTCCTACGAGCAGGCGGGCGTTCCGCTGACCCAGCGGCTGCTCGCCGTGGACAGCGATGCGCCCGACCCCGGGCTCGGCGATCTGGGCCGTCTGAACAAGGCCATCTCGGGCGAGGAGGTCTCCGTCCGCCTGCTGGGCTTCAACGCGCGTATGGCGCGGGCCGTGGCCGTCATGGTCATCGCCTCGAACCGCACGCCCTCCATCGCCTCCGACCCGAGCCAGAACCGCCGTTGGCGGTTCGTCAATTTCGACCGCACCGGGTCGGTTTCCGGCAGGTTCGGTGGTCGATGACTGGCGTGTCGCGCTGGAACGCGACGCGCTCATGATCGACCTGTTCATGGCCGGTTGCGTCGAGTGGATGACCGACCCGGTGGGCGTCAACCCCCGCCCCAACCTGACCTCCGACCTCGACGACTGGGGCATGGAGACGCTGACCAGACTGCTCGGGGTGGGCACGCCCGATCCGAAGCTCGGCTTCGACCCCGACGCCTACCTGCCGACCTCCTGCGTAACCCTGCCGGAAGGCAACAGGGACAAGGGGTAACTTTCCGCGAAAATCGGGACCCCTCGGAAACGGCGGAATCAAGCCGTTTCGGGCACCGTCCAGCGTCAGGGATGACGTGCCGGGTAACATCGGGGTAACATGGAAAACCACCGAATGGACTGCGACACGCCCGGAGGAAAATTGTTCAGAAATGCCCGTCCGTGGGTGTCTGGCCGAGCGCGTCGTCGAACGCGTCGGACACGGCGCCGGCGACCTCGACGCGGCGGTCGGCGAAGGCGGCGGCGTACGTGTTCAGGGTCACGGTGGCGTCCTCGTGGCCCATGAGCTCCTGCAATGTCTTGACGTCGGCGCCGGCCGCGATGGCGACGGACGCGAACGTGTGGCGCAGGGAGTAGAGGGTCAGGGTGCGCCCGTCGGGGTCGATTCCGGCGGCGGCCATGGCGGGGCGGAACACGCGCTTGGACCACTGGGCGTAGAGGAGGCGTTCGCCGCGCGGGGAGGTGAACAGGGGTTCGCCGCCGTCGCGGCCGG
>OGPJ01001024.1_pt1 | contig 20497 bp, 7 predicted proteins | sample 1552831 | NCBI WGS metagenome assembly OGPJ01 (sample SAMEA2579914, study PRJEB22360) | human gut metagenome | biome: human gut; feature: human-associated habitat; material: faeces | place: Denmark | collected 2008/2010
CCGCCGACAAAGCCGTCGTCCAGTTTCTCGACCGCGACGAAAAGACCGTCGTAAGCCTCTCGCCGGCACAGGAAAGTCTGCTTTACGAGAAAGGCCGTGATATGGGCATCATTCCCGAAGATGGAAGCCCGACCAAGAAACCGGCCTACACAGGCGAAAAAGTCCCGCAGTTCTCGTATGGCAAGCTCAAACCGGCACAGAAAGCACAGCTTTTACGCACAGTTTATCTGAAACTCACGGGCGAACAGGAGCCCTCGAAACCACCCGCCGATATAGGGCTGCTGTTCCGGCAGCCGAAACGCTATATTACCGGGCCATACTCCCCCGAAACACTGAATCTGCTTGAAACAGGACAGGCCGAACAGATGCGCGAAGCCGGTTTCTCCGACCAACAGATCATGGATTACTATCTGAATTATGAATAACTCACTTCCCGAACTCACCCCCGAACAGCTTCGGCAGCTCAACGCCATATCCGGCCTACAAAAGACCCGCAGACGTGGAGCCGACGCCTCGGTACCATCCGCTCTGACCGCCGAATCCGAATCGGGCGAAGCACCCGATATATCTGCATCGTATGCACTTCCAAAACCGGCTCCGAACATGTCCGAAGAGGATTACGAGCGGCAAATCAAAGAGGGCCTCACGGAACATATCGAAGCGATCTACGACCGTGCCCGCCAACGAGCCGACGCCCGACGACAGGAGACGTTGGCACGCATGGATAAGGGTACGGACAATGCGTCCTTGTGGCAACAGGCATGGGCTTCTTATGCAAAATCGCAAATGCTACGCAGCCCGTCGGCTCTCGGCGGTGAAGATACGCAGCTCATGCAGGCCGCAGAGCGGGCCTTGAAAATCCTCAATCAGAAAACAGAAAAGGACAAACAGGCCGGAGACGGCACATCGGGACTTACACGTGAAATTTTCGACTGGCAGACGTTGGCGGACTTTGCCTCGCTCGGAACCCGCGAGCTGGCCGAAAACATCGTAACGACACGGGCGCTGAAAAAAGCGGCCCGAAGCGAACGGCTGACCCCGACCGAAAAAGATATAGTCGAATTGTTCCGCACATCAGGGTTAATAAACGAGTATATCGCCCGGCGAGGCGGCCCCACCACCGGCGCGAAAGTCGGCAGCGGCGTCGCGGCATCGCTGCCCTACATGGCCGGCTTTGCCACAACGAGCGGTTTGGGCAGCGGAGCCGCAAAAACCGTCGGACGTGCCCTTATCAAAAAAGAAGCGAAAAACCTTGTAGGGCGGGGCCTGCGTAAATTGGGTGAATATACCGTCAGCGCAGCCGCTATGACGCCTTTACAGGCCGGAACCTACACCAACTACCACCAGCGGGCGCAACAACAATACACAGTGGCAGAAAACGGGACGGTTACAGAACATCCCGTGCCGAAGTACGAACTCATGTATAAGGCGGCCGCCGATTCGTTTACAGACGTGTTTACCGAGCATATCGGCGGAGAACTCGGCAAAGGCGTACAGAAAGTACTGAAATGGCCAGTCGAGCAGCTCGGCCGGCGTATGGGCGTAAAACTGTCGTTCGACAAGCTATTGCCGGGATATTCTCGGAGCAGGTATCTTACCGACTTCCGTAATCGAACTCTATGGAACGGCCCGGTCGATGAATGGTTGGAAGAGGTCGCCGGAGGCATCCTGTCGCCCCTTCTGACCGGAGAGCACGAACAATGGCGGGAGAATCTTTCGGGTGAAAACCTTTGGACGACGTTTCTCACCACGTCGCTCATGGGAGCGGGGTTCTCTGCGTTGGAACTGCCGAACGTCGCAGCATACGTCCACAAAACACACGTCCTGCAAACCGAGGAGAAAAAAGCGCTCGCCAAAATCGAAAATGAAGAACTGCGCAAACAGGTTTTCGAAGCGATGCACAAGCCGACGATGAGCCAGCAGGCGCAGGCGATGGCCGCGATCGACTGGCAGGCGGCCAATATCGGGAAAATGGACGCCGCACATGCCGCCGACTATGCCCGCTTCCGACTCCAACGACAGATTCTCGACGGCATGGAGACGGGCGATGCCGAGGGCGAAGCGCTCCATACCGCCGTACAAACCGCCGAGCGGTGGGCCTACAAAGGACTTGACGGCAAAACGGCGACCGAAGAAATCATAACGGCCCGACGTGCGGACGGGAAAACCTATGTCGTACTTTCGGGCGACACCGACGAAGCGGCTACGGACGGAACCTTATTCGTCCTCGACCCCGAAACCGGCCAGCCCGGACAGATCGACCGGACGGAACTCGAACATATCGAACGAACGCCGCTGGCGGAATTTTCAGCACGGCAGGCTCAAATCATCGAACAGCAGGCCGAAGCTGAGAATCGGGCCAAGCAGGAACAATACGACATGGAAACCGGCACCGAAGCGGGCATTGCCCCAGAGGAAGTCGCACGAATCGTTACCCCCGAAGCCGTACAATACGCCAACGGCGACGAAGTAATTACCGCAGACGGGGTACAAGGGCGCATCACAGGGAAGCAAGGCGGCAGTTACGTCGTACAGTTGGATACCGGACAATTCGTCCTTACACCGGCCCATGCGCTCACCCCGAAATCCGAGGCACCACCACCGACCGAAACGACCACCGCCATCGCACCTGCGCAGCACAATGAAGCCACGGATACCGACACGACGAACAATGAACCGATCGCCCGGCAACTCGCCGAGGCGATTCGGGCAGCCGCAGGAGAGCAGGATGCACAACGAATCATACAACGTATGCTCGACGGAGCGGCCGATGCCGGACAACGGCAAATGTATTCGGACGCCTTGCAGTTTTTACAGCAGCACGCCACGGCAACGGTTCCCGTTGAAGAGCACCCGACACCGGTCCCGGCCGTGCCGCCCCCGGCGGCACCCGCCCGCACAGAAATACCCCGAATCCGCAAAGAGCGAACGACACCCTACACCCAATCTGCGGCCGAGTTAGGTGATTTCGTATCTATCGAGGACGTGATCCTGCGCGACATCGCCAGCGGGTTGAGGTTCGCATGGAAAGACAGCGGCAATCGTCGGGGGTTGGCCCGAGAACTCGGATTTACGGGCAATGAAAACGAACGCCGCTCGCGGTTCAGCATCCTATCTTCGGACGGTATCACTCCCGAACAATACGCCGAGCGGCTTTATTTCCAATACGGCGGCGGGAATACGGAGCAGGCACATTGGGACATGGACGACAAGACGATCAAAGATGCCGTGCTGGAAGTACTCTCCCGAATACATTCGCCACGACAGGCTTACAACGCTGCCGTAAGGTTGCACAACGACACTCCGAATCCATACGACGATATGGACGAAGAGGATTACGCCCGGATGCAGGAGTATGAAGCCGAACAGGAGCGCGTCCGCACGGAATTATTATATGACGACGCCTTCGCACAATGGGCCGGACAGACGTCGCAGGATCAATGGGCAGAAATAGATAATTTATTCATTGAGGATGCGTCCGAATCTTCAAAAAACACTAACTTTGAAGCGACAGAGACAGCACCTCCCAATCCAGCAAATTATGACGACGAAACCGAAAACGGAAACGGGATTGACACCTCAGCGTTTGGAGCGACTGGCAACGATCGTAGCGAGACTGTCGATGGAGAACAACGTAACGCCCCAGCAGGTGATGATGCGTATCTCGGACAACAGGGCGGCGGGTCGGCCGCAGTTCGACATGGAGGCGGACTGGACGCAATATCCGGCCCCCTCACCGACGACGAACGACGAATAGCGGCCGAGACCGCCGCCGAGATCGAAGCCCGTCTCGACCAATACAGGGCCGAACTGCACACGCTTCGCACCCGCTATGCTGCCGAAAAACGCAATATCGGAACCGCTTACGAAGAGGATAACCAAACAACGTTGTTCGGGCCGTCTCACGAACCTTCCGACGGCGATCTGTTCGACGTGCCGCGCGATTTCTCCGACCGTAATCTCAACGACATTTTAGCTCCCCTGCAAGCGGAAATAGGCCGTTTGCAGGAACGTATCGCCCGTACCGAAGCCTCGAAAAGCAAAGTTATTGCCGAGGCGGTGGAGGCTTATCATGCGCAGGGGACTTTACCGCTCCGAGAAGAACGGCAAAAGGAAATCCCGCAAAACAGCACATCGGCCGAGGATACGTTTCCGCCTGCAATTACCCAAGAATACGACAGATACCTGCATCATGCCGTCGCGTCGTTTCCCGATAAGGTTTTCAGCGTGCTGAACAATGACCTTATCAAAGCCGGATTCATCCGCGACGTGCGGCGGCTGGCCAAGAAAGACGTTCGCGCCGCAATCAAGTTGGTTGCGGAAGCCAACGCTGCGGCTCAAAAATATGCGGGCAAACCGATCCTTACGCCTCGCCACAGCATCCATGCGGAGCTGGCAACCCTTGCCGAAAGTCAGCATCGAACGAAAACCGCGACATCCGACACATCGGCCGAAACCGGACTTTTCAGCCCTACGGAACAAACCCGCCACTCCAAGACCGGCGCTACTCTTTACTCTGTCAAATTGGCAGAACGGATCGAACGAAATGCATTTCAAAGTTTGAAAAAGAGGGCCAAAGAACACGACGGATATTACAGCTCCTTCACTCGCAGTTTTCTATTCGACACCCCGGAAGACGCCGAGGCATTTCGGGGGACAGCACCAACATCCGACGCCACCCGCCCGACATCGGAAGAACAGCCCGCCATCCAACATCCGCTATTTGATAAAGCGGCATTGGTTCCGGTAGATTCATACTCTCCGAAGGCATATAATATGTACCGTTTTTATTCGGCAAGGGCCCGTGAGGGACTGGGATATAAAAAACAAAGTATCGTTCAAAATGACGAAGCCCGCGAACGATTCATCGACCATATCCGTAAATTGGCTGAACAAAGTGCAGACGCCGCTATCCGGTTAGTGGTGGAAATCAATAAGGCAGCAGAACAAGAAGAAGGAAAACCCGTATTTCCGCTCCAACACAGCATCTATGCGGAATTAGAGGAGGTACACGCCCGACAGACAGCGGAAAAACAACAATCGGAAACAGCCGACGATTCCGCTTCATCGGCCGGCACAGCTCCCGAATACGGGGCGCAGAACAAATTGGTAACGACTGAGCAATACGAGGAACTGAAACGACGGATGCGCGAGAAACTCGGACAACTCAACGCCGGCTTCGACCCCGAAATACTCTCCATAGGTGCACAAATGGCCGCTTACCATGTTGAGGCCGGAGCGCGTCGATTCGCCGACTTCTCCCGCCGGATGATCGCCGATCTGGGCGACGTGATCCGCCCCTATCTGAAACCTATTTACACCGCCGCCCGCCAAATGCCCGGCATGGAGGAATATGCCGCGCAAATGGACAGCTACGAGCAGGTGGAGGCGTTCGACATGGCCGATCTCGACAAGGCCGAGAAAACATCCCAGCCGACAGGAACGGGAGCACAATACCGATTGGCAGGAATATACGACATGACGGGGGCTGTCGAGAAAGACACAAACGAGACTGGCAATCTACGCCCCGAAAAGAACTTCCGCAAGGATTTGGAGCGATTCAGCCGTGCTTTCGCCGATGAATTGGGCTGGGAGCACGAAACGGATCGCAAGGGTAAAACCATCTATGCCCAGACCAATATAGCACCGGCCGGCGGCGACGGCTCGTTTACACTTTGGGCACCCGAAACGGATTTGGGCATTTATGTCAGTGTACCCGTCGCACCACAAAGCTACGACAACCGATACGGGTATTCTAATAACTTGAAAATAAAAGATATTATGGGCTTCGGAGAGCCAATATTATGGCGACTGCGAAACAAAGAACAAACCTTTTTACCCAATGGACACAATCGTTATGCCCCGGCAGATATTACCGTCGGCGAGCTGGCCGAACTTGCAAAAAAAGAATTAAATGCTTATCTTGACAACATAACAGCGGCCAAGACGCTCGACCATATATTACAAGAGAATCAAAATACACGAAACGATGAACGACGGGAAAACAGTAGCGAGAAAGACTATCCCGCTTATGGAGACGGAAGCCGCAAAGACGGCGCTTTGGGAACTGGCATTTTATCAGCCGAGAAGCCTGTTGCAACAGTATCGGGAGAATCCGGCGGAATTGCTCGATTCGATAGACCAGACCGTAACACGGGCGATGCGGTGGCGGCAGGCAGCACTCGAACGGGACGAAGATCCGGTAGTAGTGGACGAGTATTACTATCAACTCCTCCGACCGTGTTACTGTCCGGAGGAGCCGGAACAAATACCCATCAGCGAAAAAATGATGCGGGAGATCATCGCCACGTTGAAAAAGGTGGAGAAAGCGAAGTCGCAAAAAACACCTCGTACAAAAACCATGTAATCGAACGAGGACACGACCTCGCTCCGAGAGGCGAGGTTGGCAAGATCAAAGCCAATCTCGCCGCAATCCGGCTCATTAAAGAAATCGAAGCCGAAGGCCGCGAAGCCACCCCGGAAGAAAAAGCTGTATTGGAGCAATTCTCCGGCTGGGGCGGTATTCCAGCAATCTTCAAAATAGCCCATCCCTACCACAACGAACTGCGCGAACTACTGACAGCCGATGAATACGAAGCGGCACGCGCATCCACAACCACCGCATTTTATACTCCACCCGAAGTCATATCGTCGATATGGGATATGGTGGAACGCCTCGGATTCGACGGTGGCCGCATCCTCGAACCATCGGCCGGCATCGGACATTTTTTCGGTCTGATGCCTCTTTCGATACGGTCGAAATCGGATTTGACAGGAATCGAACTCGACGATCTGTCCGGCCACATCCTTCGTGCGCTCTATCCCGAAGCGCATATCCACATCGAAGGTTTCGAGCAGCAGCGCATACCTAACAACAGCTATTCGCTGGTGATCAGCAATGTACCGTTCGGAACGTTCAAAGTACACGATACGTTCGACCGCGATTTATCCTCACGTTTCGAGATTCACGACTATTTCATCGCCAAAAGCATCCGGAAGCTCAAACCCGGCGGATTGGGCGTATTCATTACCTCGACAGCAACGCTCGATCGGAGTGCAAATTTGCGGAATTGGGTCGTAAACGACGGTAATGCAGACTTCATCGGGGCAGTCCGTCTGAATACCGGTACATTCAAAAATACGGCCGGCACCGAAACCTCGGCCGACATCATTATCGTCCGCAAACGCGACGAAGCCGGGCCGGCACCCTATGCCGTAAATATGCAATCGACCATTACGGAACGCGAGGCGCCCTACGAACGAATTATCAAACTGTCGAACGGGAAGGTAAAGACCGAAGCAGCAACGGCACACATGAACTATAACAAGTATTTTCACGACAATCCGCAGTTCATGGCCGGCCAGATGCGCTTCGGATTCGAAAGTGGCGTGGAAATACGCCCCACAGAACAGCGCTGCGTCCCCACAAGCGACATAGACCAGTCCCGCACGCTCGACAGTTTCATATCCGCACTCCCCGAAAATATCTACACATCGGCCCCGGCACCCGCAACGGAGCGAATACCGCAAGCGGTCGAGGCCCCCAACAGTACAAAAGAGGGAGGACTTACGATCATCGACGGAAAACCATATATCGTGCGGTTCGGACAAGCCGTACCCGCCGACTGGAACTCGTTGAAAATCCGCAACCGCAGTAAAGTCGAAGCGTTAGGCGATTACCTGCGGCTGAAAAGTGCGATCACAGAGCTGCTCGATGCCGAACGCAATGATCTGCCGAACATCGAGCAACTGCGAGCCGAGCTTAACGACGCCTACGCTACCTTCACCCGTCGTTACGGGACATTATCAAGAAACACGCGTATTTCATTCCTGCGCGACGACGTGGATTTTCCCTCCATCGCAGCCATCGAAAACGACAAGGAAATCGTAACTCCCGACGGAAAGAAACGACATGACATCCAAAGGTCGGACATCTTCTTTCGCCGGATGCTGGAACCGACACGCGAACTGAAAGCCGACACGCCGAAAGACGCGATCGCCGTATCGCTCTACCGCTACGGACGGCTCGATATGCCCTATATCGCAGAATTGCTCCACATACCACAAGAGGATACAGAAAAAGAACTGCTCGCACAGGAACTTATCTATGTCAATCCGGTAACGGGTCTTTATGAGGAGCGCAACGAATACCTCTCGGGAAATGTCCGCGAGAAACTCGAACAGGCCGAGCAAGCCAATGAAAACGGACAGTTCGACGCCAACATCCGTGCGCTCGTGAAAATTATTCCGATGGATATTCCGCTGCCGCTGATTAAAGTATCGCTCGGCAGCACATGGATACCCATCGCCCTATACGAACAGTTTTTCAAAGAGACGTTCAACGTAACGGCCCATATCGCCAAAACATCGGCCAACAAGTATATCGCCAAAATCTCGAACGAAGGGAATACGGTCGATACCAATATGGGGATTCCGCAAGCGCCGGGGAGCAAACTCGCACTCGACCGGATGAACAAGACGCAGACCTACATCAGTCGCAGCGAATACGACCCTTTGGCTCAGAAAGAAAAGCGTGTCAAAGACCCCGAAGCGATGACGCAGGCCGCCATGAAACAGACCGAGCTGGAAGAACGATTCGAACAATGGATTAAAGGACAAGATAAAACAACGACCGATAAGCTCGTCGAAATATATAACAGAACCTTCAACAGCACCGTCGAAAGACAAATCGACGTTTCATCGTTCGATTATTTTCCCAACGCCACACACACGAAGAAGCCGCGCGAGCATCAGAAAATCGGTGTCATGCGAGGTTTGCAAGGAGCAACGCTGCTGGCACACGAAGTCGGCACGGGAAAAACCCTGACCCTCATAACTACGGCAATGGAGATGCGGCGGCTCGGTATCGCCCAGAAGCCGTGCATCGTCGTACAACGCTCGACATTCAACCAATTCGCCTCCGAAATAAAATCCCTCTATCCGGCCGCCCGTGTCCTCGTTCCGTCCGAAAAAGACCTCACGGCATCGCAGCGGCAGGAATTATTCGCAAAGATCGCCTATAACGATTGGGATATTGTCGTACTCTATCACAGCTATCTGGATGCCATACCGGATGCCCCGGAGCGTGTCAATGAATATATCGACACGCTGATCGCAGAGAAGATGCAACAGCTCGAAGAAATCGAAGCCAATTCTCCGGACAATGCCAAACGGCAGGCTTATGCAATCAAGAAACAGATCGAAGGACTGGAAAACAAGAAAATAACGGATAAAACAGTCAAAGAGGAAGAAAAACTCAAAGCACAGGCCCGTACTCGTGCATTACGTCTGCTCGACCGCCGCACGGACGAGACGATGACCTTTGAACAGTTGGGAATCGACGCTTTGCTGGTAGATGAAGCACATGCCTACAAGAAGCTCGGTTTTACCACCAACCTGCAAAATATCAAAGGTATAGACCCTGCGGCGTCGCAACGGGCGCAGAGCATGAGGCTGAAAACATCTTATATTCTGGCAAATAAACAGAACAAAAACGTCGTATTCGCCACCGGAACACCCATATCCAATACAATGGCCGAGATGTGGACGTTCCTGCGCTATCTGCTGCCCAAACACGAACTTGAACAGTACGAGATCGCCGATTTCGATTCCTTTGCGAACAATTTCGGAAATATCGAGGAATCGGCCGAGTTTGCCACAAACGGCAAATTCCGCGTAGTCGAACGCTTCGCCAGTTACTCCAACGTGCCGGAACTGCTGGCGATCTGGAAGAAAGTCGCGCACACCGTACTCACGGAGGATGTACCGGATCTGCGCGAAGGTGTAGGAACGCCGCGCATTGAGGGAGGCAAACCGAAGGATATACTGCTCGACCAAACGCCTGCGCTGCGGGCAATCATGCGCAGCATACGGGAAATACTGACTCAATACGACGCTATGTCCGGTAAGGAAAAACGTCGTAACTCCCATATCCCGCTGGTCATGTTCGGACTGGCCAAACGTGCGGCAATCGACGTGCGGCTGGTTAATCCCGCTCTACCGGACGATCCCAACAGCAAAGTCAATCATGCCGTGCGCGAAGTCGTAGAAGATTTGAAAGCAACGGCCGATTACAACGGCACCGTTGCTGTTTTCTGCGACGCCTACCAAAGCCGCGACCACAGCTTCAATCTTTTCGTGGATATGAAGCGTAAATTCATCGACGCCGGCATACCGGCCCAGCAGGTCGCTATCATCCACGACTACATAACGGACGCGAAACGCGAGGCGCTCTACAAGCAAATAAACAACGGCGAAGTACGGATCGTACTCGGCACGACCGAGAAATTAGGTATCGGAGTAAATATGCAGGAGCGTCTGCACATGCTCGTCAATCTGGACGTACCCATACGTCCTATGGACTACCTGCAACGCATCGGCCGCATTGTGCGGCAGGGCAATCTGCACCTGCAAATGGACAAACCCGTGCGTATTCTGCGCCTCGGAGTAAAACAAACGCTTGATGTTACGGGCTACCAACGGCTGAAAATCAAGGAATCGTTCATTAAGCAGGCAATGAAGGGCGAGGTTACGGAACGCTCGCTCGAAGAACCCGAAACCGACAGCAGCGACAGCACGAATTTCGGGCAGATGATGGCCTCACTCTCCGGCAGCGCTGCGGCGCTCGCCCTGTCGCTCGAACAGAATAAACTACGCAAGCTGAGAAACGCACGCGACTACTACAATCAACATCAAATATACGTCGCACATGAACTCAAACGACTGCAAAACGTCCTTCAAACAACCCCGCAAATAATTGCTCAAATCCGTAAGAAAAAAGATTTCCTGCGAAGCCTGTTTCCGGACGATAAAGTGGTATCGGTGGAAGTGGGAAAACTCAAAGCCTCCGAGCCGGAAAAAATCGAAGACCTGTTCGTTCCGCTCTCGAAACGCATCGAAGCCGAAGCGGATGCCCTCCGCCAATCACCCGACCGTACACAATCGGACATGACACTCCGCATCGGAATCAACGGCAAAGAGTTCGACATTATAATTGTTTTACGACGGAATTACCTTTCCAATGAAAAGGAGCGCATCAACCGCACGATTTATTACCAATGCAACGAATGGCGCGACCTGCAAGGCGAAGCCGGAGCTAAGATGATTAACGTCATCAGCCAAGTCGAAAAAGTGCTCTCCGGTGAGGAGTACGACGCCGAAATACAGAAGCGGCAGCTCGGAATGGAAACGGCACAACAAGCCATCGAATATTTACAGACGCAGGTCGGCAATGGATTTCCCAAACAAGCAGAGTTGGAGGCGGCAGAAGAACGCATCGCCGAGCTGGAAGAGCAGATGAAAGTGGAACTGGCAGCGATCGAAGCACAGGAGGAAACCGACAAGTCCGGAACCGCAACCATAGACATCGACCCTGACGAATTGATTGACGACAATGCAGGAAACGGCCTCCGCTTCCGCGACGGTGGCAATCCGTTCGGTTCCGACGCCCCGGCAAGCGATGCGGAGTTGGCTCGCCGCGTTCGCCGGATCGCCCGCACGCTGAACACTCCGGTCGAGATTATCGACGACCTCGATGCAATTACCGATTCCGACCCGCTCGTGCAACGTCGTAAACGACACTCAAAAGGTTTTTACGACCCGCAAACGGGACAAACGTTCATTGTCCTGCCCAATATTACGACACTCGCCGATGCCGAAGCGACCGTATTGCATGAAATTGTCGGACACATGGGCTTACGCTCGCTGATGGGCGACCGTTTCGGCGACTTTCTCGATAAGGTTTACAATGGTCTCGATACCGAAGGGCGCAGCCGTGTGGCCGACATTGCCCGCGAGCAGGAGCACCAATCCTCCGGCGCCAAGCACCGCCAGGCAAATACCCGCCGTCTGGCAACGGAAGAATACCTCGCACATTTGGCGGAAGGCGACATCACGCCGAGCCGCTTTGCCCGGATCATCGGCCGTATCCGCTCGCTGCTACGCGACATATTGCGACTTCCGCTGCGTATCGGCGACCGCGACATCGCTTATTTGTTGTGGTTGTCGAAACACCGCCTGCAAAAAACACGCACGGCCGCCGAAGCCGTCGCCGCAACAGCGACCGAACGACGCATCCGTAAACAGCTTTTCGGTCGTTCTGAAAACGTGCGTTACCGTGCGATATTCGACGACGCTACACCTGAAAATATCGAACGGTATAGCATCGAACGCTACATCCGCGAGCATCATATCACCGGAGTTTTACTCGGCGAACATAATGCCGATGACTTCGCTATGCGTGTATATGGACTGCTTGATGACATGGGCCGAGCCATCATTGACCGCATGGGCAATGATCGTTTGAAGGCCATGCGCAAATACCTCGCATTATTCGACCTCCAAAAGCTCACCGATCAAGAAAGCTATCGCAGCATCATCGACGAACTGGTGAAAACCTTACCCCAAGAGACGAAAGAGCAAATCGTGCGCTCCATGCGCAAACACCTCGATTTCGTCCTCTCCGACAACTACCGCACTCCGTTGCGGCGACGCACGATGAAAAGCGAACGACCTCTACCGGAGAATTTCAAATATGCGAGCGAGTATGTCGAAGAATTGCTTAAAAAGAAACGGGCACAGCCCGAAATGGCTCCGCCGGCCGGAATCGAACCGACTGTGATTTACGACAAGCGGAATTGGAAAAGCCGTCAGCAACTCCGGTTCATAGATAGCACTTTACCCGTCGAAAGATTACAGGAAGAAGTCGTGCGGCGCGGAGGCAGCATCGACGACCTCACGGACATACACAAACATTTGAACCACTTGACAAGCATCGCCAAAGTCGCAATCGACAAATACACGAAAGAGTATTTAGACCCCATACTCGACCAAATCGCAGCCATAGCCCGTGAAACAGGCATGACGGAAACACACATCATCGACTACATCACGGCCGAATCGTCGCTCGAACGGCAGGCAACGGGGATTGCGGCCCTATCCCTCGACCCGCGCGATGCGTGGAACGAAACGCTGGCCCGAAGTATCGTCGCAGATTTCCGCCGCCGGGCCGGAGAGATTCCGACACAGCGATTATGGCAGCGAATCAATGCGGCTAACGACCGCGTGCTGGAAATCCTCGTCGAGGACGGAATGTTAGCCCCCGAACACCGCAAGTTGATAAAGGGGCACGGCTGGGACTACTATGTACCCTTACGGGATTATGATTACAACTACCGCGACCAGAAAGGCGAGCCGGTGGCTTTCGATGCGGCCGACGTGTACGACTTCATCGACGACAGTGCGGGGCCGCGCCCCTTACGGAAAGTGCTGCACGAAGCCGAAGGACGTATCGCAAAGCCCCGCAATCCGATCGCTCAAATGGTGAATATCGGTATCGGAGCGATCATCGCCGCCAAAACCAACAGGGCGAGGCAGTCGGCCTTACGGTTGGTGCAGAACAACAGCCGCAATTCGGAAGACTTGTTCCGCGTCGATAAGGTCTGGTTGGCAAAAGGCATCGGCAACAGATGGGTTACGACGACCATAGACCCCGCCGTCGAGGACATCGAACTATCGAAGGCGGCACGTAAGGAGATCGCCCGGCTGAAAAAGGAGATGAACGCGGCACTTCAAGCACACGATGATGAACTGGCCGACTACCTGTATAACCGTATCGAGGAGACCGAACGGTTCAACATTGTCCGCGAAGCCGAATCGGGCAGTCGTTTCGAGCACGAAGGACACTTGGGACATTCTTACGAACGACAGCGCAATGTGGAATGTTACGTGAACGGTATCCGTTATGTGATAACCTTCGCCGATCCCGCCGTGGCGAACGCGATCAACCAGTATAACCGGCTGGCGATTCCAAAATGGCTGGATGATACGGTCGGGAACGCGACACGCTGGCTGGCAAGAGCTTTTACCTCCCGAAATCCGGCGTTTGTCGCAGCGAATTTCCTGCGCGACGTGCAGCACGCCGCGCTGGTACACGCCATCGACAAAGGCGGGAATCTCGAAGGATTCGTGCGTAACATCCCTGCAAGTATGGCCGCAATCACCCGCGAACTGCGAGGCAAGGCCGAGCCGCTGACCATCGCCGAAACCGGGACGCTCGACGTACTCGACACCGCCGATCGGCAGGAACTAATCCGGCAATTCGGCCGCGAACGGGTCATGGACACGCTTTACGACTATTTCCGTGAAAACGGCGGGGAAACGGGGTTCGTACATAGTAAAGACATCGCCGAGGCCGAAAAGGAGATCAAACGTTACGTTGCATTCCGCACGGGGCGTATAGGTGAACTGCTGAAAGCAACGCAGCGCAGCGAACGCGCCGGGGTATGGCTCTCGTATGCTGCCCGCAAAAGCGGTATGCAAGCAATAGGCGTCGCGCTGGAAAATGCCTCCCGCATTGCCGAAAACACATCCCGTTTGGCGACCTTCACCACATCGCTTGAACAAGGAAAATCGCTCCTTACGGCTATCGACGATGCAAAAAACGTTACGGTGAATTTCAACCGTCGCGGTACGGCAACCCGGCCGCTCGGCATGTTCTACGTCTTTTTCAATGCTTCGGTACAGGGAGCGGCACAGGTCGCACGAATCGCCATGCGTAACCGGAAAAGATTTGCACAGGCTGTTGCCACGCTGACGGCGGCTGGATTTCTCGACAGTCTGCTGCTTGATTTCTTCCTCGCCGGAAGCGGAGGCGACGGCCGCGATCTGGCCGTTACGGAATACGAAAGACATAACCACCTCATCATCCCCGGCATGGGAAAGCGCGGTTACTTGAAGATTCCGCTTCCACAGGGATTCCGGGCTTTCTTCGGCATAGGAACTGCCTTGCATGACCTTTACCGAGGAAAACTCGGCTCCGAAGATGCCGCACGCATGATGCTTACGATGCTCTATGAGGACTTCTCGCCCGTAGCTTCGCCCTCATCCAAAGGAGATGCGACACGTGTACTGATTCCTACGGCTTTGACGCCGTGGTACGACATCTGGTATGCCGGAGAGGATGCGTTCGGTTATCCTGTCGGACGCCGCAGCTACTCGACGACGGCAAACTATCCGCTCTCGGAAATGGGACTGAGAAACGTAAACAAAGCGATTTATTACCTCTGTCGAGGGATCAACAGGTTAGGCGGCGGCGATGAGAACACACCGGCCGGACTACGCAAGAACGGAGAAATCGACCCGCTGCTGCGGGGTATCTTCGAGTACAACCCCTCGCACGTCGAACACGTATTGACCTATTACGGCGGCGGAATGGGTAAGTTCATCAAAGACATGGTGCACACCTCGCAGGCGCTATTCACCGGAGAAGAAATCAGCAGCCGCGATCTGCCCGTAATAAATCGCTTCTATGGAACGGCACGCCCCGAAAATCCAGCCGAACGGTATTACACCCTCCGCGACCGTCTGACGAATATCGAAGCCAAATATAAACGCATGGGGCCGGCACTCGACCGCACCGATCCTGCCGTACAACGGAATCTGCAACGTATCGCAATTTTCAAGGCACACCAAACGGCGGTGAACAAGCTGCGGGCGATACTTGCCGATACGCGTCCCAATACCGCAGCTTATGACCGATTACAAGAAGAATTGAACGAAACGATGATGAACGCATTAAACGAGGACGACCATGTTACGGAATATTGATACCCGGCGGTTGAAACTGTTGGCCCAAACGGATAAAAGCGTCGCTCGAACACGCCGCGAATGGGAGCAAGGCACGATGCGCTACGCCGACGACAATCTAACGCTCCTGTGGCGTTGTGCGCGGGATTGGGACGCAATGGACTACCTGCGCAAAGAGCACTCCCGGAATCTGCGATACAAGAACGGCGACCAATGGAGCGACACGGTACCCGACCCCGACCATCCGCACCGGACGATCCGCGAAGATGCGCTGATCTCCCGCAGCGGGAAAGTGCCGCTCAAACACAACTATATCCAGCAATATATCCGTAATATTCACGGACAACTCCTTTCGTCGCCCACGCAAACGGTCGTATATGCCCGCAGTCGCGACGACCAGCCGCTCGGAGAAATGCTGACCAACGCCCTGCAAGCGTGCCACCAGCTCAACAGAATCCGAAAAATAGACATCAACGTTGTTGAGGAACTCTGTCTGACGGGGATAGCCTGCGCGAAGGTACGCTACGGCTATTGGAGTACCAAGAACCGCACGGACGGAAAAATCGACCTCGTGAACATCAACCGGCTATTTTTCAATGCCGACATCGAAGATCCGCGACTGACAGACATCCGCCGCATCGGAGAGCTGCACGACTACACGTTCGACGATTTGGTGCGCAACTTCGCCACATGCCGTGAAGACGTGCAGGCATTACGCGAAATTTATGGCATCTGCCACGACCATACAAAGCTGGAAAACCTCTATGAAAATCACGCCTCACGGCTTCAAAATCTGAATTTCCTATACACGAACGACCTCGGCAAATACCGCGTTATCGAGGTGTGGGAACGCCTCGGCCGCTGGGTACTATACATACATGACTACGCCGACGGAACGGAGGAGATATACACCGAACTCACGATGCAAGAAGTCGAAGCGATCAACGCCTCGCGCATCGAGCAAGGTATGGCCGCAGGGATCGCCCCAGACACAGTGAAACTCATCTACGCCCGTGAACAGTACGAATATTATTGGCGGGTGAAATACCTTACGCCGAACGGCTACTGCATCAAAGAGACCGAAAGTCCCTATGCACACGAAGAACACCCCTACGTGCTTGCGGCCATGCCCGTAATCGACGGACGGTTCAAAGCCGTATTATCGGACGTAATAGACATTCAGCGCTATATCAACCGGCTATTGACCCTTTTGGATTTCATCATCGGAGCCTCGGCAAAAGGGCTGTTGATGGTTCCGCAGGAGTGCATACCCGACGATATGGACATTCAGGATTTCGCACGCGAATACGTCAAAACGAACGGCGTCATTCTTATCAAAAAAGGGGCCTACGACAAACTCCCGAAGCAAATATCCATGAACGGCACCAATATCGGAGCATGGGAAATGTTCGCGCAGGAAATGAACATCATGCAGCAAATCAGCGGACTGAACGGAGCGGTACAGGGGCAAGTTCCGCGAGCCAATACGCCGTCGAGTCTCTACGCCCAGCAAGCACAAAACTCGATGATGAATTTCGTCGTGCTGTTCGAGAATTACAATATGTTCTGCGAGGAACGCGACGAAAAACTGCTTAAAGTCCTCATGCAATACTACACGACCCGTCGATACATCGGCACCAATGGTAAAACCGCCGGAGAGATGGCGAAATTCTACGAGCCGGAAATGGCGCAGAAAATCGAAGATTTTAACCTCACGGCCGCAAAATCGAACGATACGCCCGTATTCCGGCAAATGACCGACGACCTATTGATGAAACTGCTCGAAAGCGGCCGCATACCGCTCGAAATATTCCTCAATAACTGCTCGCTGCCGGGGGCCGACAAACTACTCGCCGAGGTCAAGTCTTTCAACGAACAGGCCGCAGCCGGTCAAATCGACCCCGAAGCCCTTACGCAGTTGCAACAGGCGGCACAACAGAACGCCGACCCGAACGCTATGGCCATGATGCAACGGTATATGGATGCCAATTAACATATCTGCCAAAAATAAATTCACTTTTTTAGCGAATTTTTGAAAATAAGCACTATCTTTGCAATGTAAAAATCAGCAATAATGATTGTAAAATTCCAAAAAGAGTATCTATCGGAATTATACTACGAAGGAAAGTGTAAAGATAGAAAACACCGTTACCAACCGACAATAGTTAAACGCTACAAGCAACGTATAGATATTCTTAACGATGCAAGTTGTATCGAAGCTCTTTATCAGTTACATTCATTGGGGTACGAGGTACTGACTGGAAATAAAGAAGGTATTTCCTCAATCAGAGTGAATGACCAGTATCGGATTGAATTTTTGGTTTCGCACGAAGCCGACGGGAAAGAGCAAATAACGATTTGCAATATTATTGAGTTGTCGAACCACTATAAATAATTGCTATGGGAAATTTAGGTTATCCATACACTCCTACGCATCCGGGAGAAATACTGAAGGAGGAGATCGAATACAGAGGCATCTCGCAGAAAAAATTGGCCGAACAGATAGGTATTTCCTATACGATGCTCAATGAAATTCTGAACGCGAAACGCCCTGTAACCGAAACTATGGCCTTGTATTTCGAGGCTGCATTGGGAATCGAAGCCGAAATGCTTACCAATATGCAGACTCGATACAATATGCAAACAGCTCGCAAAGACAGTAAACTGACGGCTCGATTGCAACAGATTCGGAAGTTGGCCGCAATACTATGAAAAATTATGAGCATAGAGTGCATTGCAGCTAAAAGATTATCGGACAAACCAAGTAAAAGAATCCCGATAAATACTTATCGGGATTCTTTATTCATAAACGTCAATTTGCTATTTTACTTTACAGTCCTAAATAGACAATCTCGTCCTTTGGAAAAATCTTCTAAATAAGAATAAGCTATTTGAATATACTTCTCTTTGAACAAATGTTTTTTTCGAGGAGACCAATTTTGAATCTGTGTAATGGTTTGCGCCAAGTCAATATAAGTATTTTCTTTCCGAACATACGCAACAGACGCGAGAATTTCCAGAGACAAAGCCGATTGAAATCCAGAGATCAATTTTATCAATAATTTCAAACGATCAACCTGTTCCGACTTCAACTTTGTTTTCACATATTCGCTAACTTCCTTCATCGTGCTATATTGCAACTCCAAAGAATCGAAAGCTCCGATCTTCATCTGTTCGAGACCTTTGATATATTTCCCGTTAATGTCGTGCAGAATATATCCGACCTGAGTGCAATAGGGGCCATAATGTCCTGCAACGAATTTCAGTTTGCCAAATGAAGGTTCACCCAGCAATTGCATAAAATATGCTAATTTATTTGCGACGAATAAACTGCTGTTTTCTCCTAACGATTCATAATAAAACAGAGCGTACAGCAACATGGCTCTCGCCGGAGTTAATTTTGCCTCCCGACAATTCGTTTCCTGCTTCAACAATTCGCTGACGGCTTCGTTCGGCTGATAGATATGAATATCCACATTTAATTCCCCGAGATACTTTTCCATCAACTCTTTCACCTTGCTCCAATCCAATCCACCGTTGCCGCATCCAAGAGGAGGAATAGCGATACTTTTTATCCTATATTGATCAAGAACCCGCACCAAATCTTTCAGTCCTTCTTCAATATATTCATATTTGGAACGATGCTTCCAGTCCTTTTTCGTCGGGAAATTAATTATCCATTTAGAATCGGTCGAAAGGTTACTGTCTCGTGTTACCAACAATTTGCCTGGGAAAATGCTGCCCTCTTTACACGCTTGTTGATATACTTGAAAATTATAAGGATACCTATCCTTGAATTGCAAGGCGATTCCTTTACCCATAACACCAACGGTATTAACGGTATTGATCAAAGCTTCGTCGGAAGCAGCCAACAAATTACCTGTCACATAATGTATCATGGATAAAAATAGTTATTTTTGCTATCAACGTATATCGGTATCTCAATGGATAAACGAGATAAAATTGTTTTTACATATGCTTCACGGTCTGCCGTTTTGACAATAATTCCGGCGACACACGAAACCGGCACACAGTCTTTCACCAAAAATTCGGCCTGTTTTCTCCGCATCCGATCCATATTGGCTTCATCATTCCCCCAAAATTGCGTGCAGACGACTTCCCAATCCACATGGGTCAAATCCTTGATGTCATTATAAAATTCAGTAAGTTTATTCTTTGCATGTCCATCGGTAAAGCACCATGCAGGACATTGCGCAACAATATCCTTAATACGACAAACGATATAAATCAATTCGTCCTGCGGTCTTTTTCGGATACCCCGATACCCTGTTTTAATATTCAATAACATCGGAGAATGGCCTCCGAAATAAAACGGAATATAATCCCCTAAATCCCCGCCCGGAGGATCAATTCGAACATGAAAATTTTGTCGCTGTTCGATTAACTGAATATCCCCGATATTGATATATTCAGGATCTTTCATACGACTATTCTTAGTGTACAATCCATGTTTTAGAATGAATTCCAAATTGGAATAGTGGATCATTCTAAAAATGAATTTTGAAGTATAGTCTATTTGAATATCCATATCTTTATATCACAAATGTAAGAAAATTTTAACTTACAAAAAATTTCTATTGAGAAGAATCGCGTAATTTATCTATTGGTATTCAAATAGCGATAATATGAATTATTTTAAGGCCCACCTGTTTGATCCCATCGTCCTGCATAAGAAAGAAGGTGTGTCAAAATGCACACCTTCTGTTTTTTACGCACAAAGCCCCGACTTTCACAAGCTGGGGCTTTGTTATTACCTAAAGATTTTGTATCTTTAAGCATAAGTTCTTTACTATGACAAAGATACATTTTCGTCCTTACAATCCCAACCAAACCGTTCTTTTTCCTCAAAGAATTGATGAGGATATTGCAGAAAACGATCCGGTGCGCATGG
>OGPJ01001028.1_pt1 | contig 20468 bp, 18 predicted proteins | sample 1552831 | NCBI WGS metagenome assembly OGPJ01 (sample SAMEA2579914, study PRJEB22360) | human gut metagenome | biome: human gut; feature: human-associated habitat; material: faeces | place: Denmark | collected 2008/2010
TCTAAATGGAATATTTTATAACTATTTAAGTCTGTTATCATAGGATAAAGCAGACAAAATCAAAAGAATTTAAATAGTGTATTTCATTATATCAGTTAAAAAAAATAAATTCAATTTCTAATCTAAAAAAAATTTAGTAGGACAGCTAAATGTTATTGATAGGAAACGGAAGAGTAATTACACGCGACCAGGAATAACGATTTCTTACGATATTACAGGAAACCGGCCATTCTTTATAGAATAAATAAAGAATCAATGCCATTTGCTGAAAAAAATCCAGATTCCGTACTTCTTAAAAACTTAAAAGAAGCAATAGAAGCAGAGACAAAACAAAAAGCTGTGTTCAAAGCCTTTACCGGCTACACAGATACTGCAGTCATCGCAGGAAAGCTGCATAATACAGAATGTATGTCCTACGGTCCAGGAAGCCTGCAATATGCACATAAACCAGATGAATTTGTAGAAATTCGGGATATAATAAGGTGTGAAAAAGTGATAAATCATCTGGTAATGTCCCTGTGTGGGGAGAAATAAACAAACATATACAAAATGTTTTTGTGGAAATTGTCTGAAAATTAGTGTATAATGTAACCAAATGCAAAACCGCCGAGACATTCTTTAATTATAATAAGAGCAGGCGTAAGCATTTTCTGAAAAGAACGACAAAAGGGGTGGTGTCATGAACACAATAATCACAATAGGAAGACAGTACGGAAGTGGCGGAAAAGAAATCGGAACGAAGCTCGCCCAATATTACAACATACCATTTTATGATAAAGAACTATTAAAAGTAGCAGCGAAAGAAAGCGGTATCTGCGAAGAGATGTTTGAAAACTTTGATGAAAAGCCTACAACAAGTTTTCTCTATTCTCTTGTAATGGATCCATATGCATTAGGTTATAATGCAACATCCTTTGATATGCCTCTGAATCAGAAGGTATTCCTTGCTTCTTTTGATGCGATCAAAAAGGTAGCAGACGAAGGTCCATGTATTATCGTAGGCCGCTGTGCAGATTACGCCTTAAAAGATTATGACAATAAGCTGAATGTTTTCGTTCATGCGCCAATGTCCTTTAAGAAGTCCCGTATACAGGAACAGTACGAGATTCCAGAAGCGAAAGTGAAGGACGTAGCTATCAAGACAGATAAGCAGAGAGCAAGCTATTATAATTACTACACTTCTAAAAAGTGGGGGGATTTAAAGAGTTATGATCTTTGCATTGACAGCAGTATCTTAGGTATTGATGGAACAGTAGAACTGATTAAACAGGCAGTAGCATTAAAAGAGAAGTAAAAAATAAAAGAGAACAGAAACCCGAAAGACTAAGCAGAAGCATTTGTCTTTCGGGTTTCTTTAACTTTATCTTGTCTATAGCAACTTAGAATTCTATTCTTCTTCCTGGTATTCTTTATTCACCTTATTATAAGAAATAAAATATGGTGCGAAGTTCTTCTCCTCATCTTCCTTTTTTACCGGTTCACACTTGCGGATAAAGTTCGTTCGTGTCTTAGGTTCTGCTGCTGGTGCTAAAATTCCATGCGCTTTTCCGGCATCAATAGACTTTAACAGCCAGGCCATGTTGCGGCCTAAGGTACGCATAACCATAAGACCTTCTAAGTCCTGTTCGACCTCTTCCGGTGAGTTTCCATGTACCATGTTCCAGTAAGCGGAAGGGACGAGAGGCATATTATTCATCATAAAATACTTATTAAGCTGTTCTAAAGCGGCAGTAGAGCCGGCACGACGGCAGCTTACAACAGCGGCGCCAGGCTTGTAAGGGAAACCTCCGGTAGAGTAAAACATACGGTCAAGGAAAGAGGTGATTCCACCGCTTGCTCCGGCATAATGAACAGGAGAACCAACGATAAGACCATCACATTCTTCCATCTTTTTGATAACTACGTTAACAGCATCTTCTCCAAAAATACATTTTCCAAGTTTGTTCTTACGGCACATACCACAGCCCATACAGCCGCGAATCGGATCATGACCGATAAAAAATATTTCTGTTTCGATGCCTTCCTGCTGAAGTGTCTTTTCCACTTCAGAGAGTGCGCGGAAAGTACATCCGTTAGGATGTGGACTTCCATTTAAAAGTAATACCTTCATAAATAATCCCAACCCTTTCTATAAGTTCTATAAGTTCTTTTGTTTCTGGCAATGCTTCGGCATCTTTGTAATTCTGCCGGAGACTATACCAGATGGGACTCATCGCTCATCTGATGTATTATCTGTTTTTAAACAGGATGTTGGTGTATAGTTCTCTTTTACATAATCTGGTCCGCAGACCTCATGAACTTTAGTAATAGAAATTGGCGTAATGCCGCAGACACGCAACAGTTCACAACCAACTTGTTTTCCGGCTTCTAAAGCCTTCTGGACAGCGGATACATCTCCGGAAATTCCTGCGGAAAATTCATTCATCATTGTAAGATTATGTGATGGAGAGCCGTACCATACGATGTCAACGGGAGCAGCCTTCATTGCCTGATCAACGGCGACAATACCGATTCCGGCAGGAGCGGCACCAATTACGCCGAATGCCTTGCCAAGTGGTGTGCCAAAAATCTCATGGAGAATCTCACCGGCACGTGGAGTGACATGGGATTCCATATGTCCTACTTCATTAATATAAATGCAGGCAGCCCAGTAATCAATCTGTTTTAAGGCAATCTCTACAAGTCTTCTGGCATCGGAAATATTCTCTGCACCAAGGACAAAGAGACATCCCTGTCCACACTGTTTGCCAGCATCAATTGCCATCTCAAAACGAAGCAGTTTCGCATTCACTGCTTTTACAGCATCATCGATCGCAATCGCCTGTGCGACAGTTCCGGTTCGGGAAGATACAATACTGATAGCCTGATATTCGTCCGGAATCTGCAGAAGCGCCTTAATATCTTCATGAATTGTTCCGATAACAAGACCAATGGTGTTTGCTGCAGCAGTGCCGACGAACTGGGCTGCTTCGGACTGCAAAAAATTATTCACGTTCATTGTTATCTCCTCCTAAATCTTTAAATAGTATAGCATGGATTGGGAAAAATGTATATATGATGCCAGAAAATCACCTTGTTTTTGTAAAAATATACAGGTATACTTATGTAATAAGATTTTGAATGCGAAGAATTTTTTTGGTTTTGAAAGAAGTATAACTTTTGAGTGAAAAATATTGTGGTTTTGGAGGGGTAATTATGATAATGGAGGTAAAGAAGTTCAAAAAAGTACTTGTCGCAAACAGAGGAGAGATAGCGATTCGTGTATTTCGGGCATTGAGTGAGCTTGGAATCGGCTCAGTAGCGGTTTATTCAAAGGAAGATCGGTATGCGTTGTTTCGAACAAAAGCAGATGAGGCATATCCGTTAAATCCGGATAAAGGACCGGTGGATGCTTATCTGGATATTCCGACAATTATCCGAATTGCAAAGGAGAAGAAGGCAGATGCCATTCATCCGGGATATGGATTTTTGTCAGAAAGTCCGGAGTTTGCAGAAGCGTGTCGGAAGAATGATATTGTTTTTATCGGGCCGACAGTTGATGCGATGAATATCATGGGAGATAAGATTTCTGCGAAGAAGGCAGCAGAGGAAAGTAAAGTTCCGATTATAGATGGCAGTGATTTTATTATTCATGATGCAGATACCGCAAGTAAGATTGCAGACGAGATTGGTTATCCAGTCATGTTAAAGGCAAGTAATGGCGGCGGCGGCAGAGGAATGCGTATCGTGAAGAGTCCGGAAGAGATGGAGGAAGCTTTTGAGAAGTCAAGGAATGAGTCAAAACGTGTTTTTGGCGAGTCAAAGCTTTTTATTGAGAAGTATTTGATCCATCCAAAGCATATTGAAGTGCAGATTCTTGGAGATAATTACGGTAATATCGTTCATCTTTATGATAGAGACTGTTCTTTACAAAGAAGGAATCAGAAGGTAATTGAATTTGCCCCGGCATGGTCAATTTCTGATGAGACAAGAAAGAAGATTTTAGATTCTGCAAAAAGACTGGCAAGAAGAGTTGGTTATACGAATGTAGGAACGATGGAATTCCTTGTAGATGAGGAGGAAAGACCTTATTTTATCGAAATGAATCCACGAATCCAGGTGGAACATACGGTGACAGAGATGGTGACAGGGATCGATATTGTTATTTCGCAGATTCTTGTTGCGGAGGGCTATCCGTTAAATTCTCCGACGATTCATATTTATTCGCAAAATGAAGTGAAGTGTAACGGTTATGCTTTACAGGCAAGAGTGACGACAGAAGATCCTGCGAATCATTTCCTTCCGGATACAGGGAAGATTGATCTGTATCGTTCCGGTTCTGGTGGGGGAATCCGTCTTGATGGCGGTACTGCTTATACAGGTGCGATCATTACACCGCATTATGACAGTTTACTTGTAAAAGTTGTTTCTCATGACAGGACGTTTGAGAATGCGATTCATAAATCAGTACGTGCATTAAAAGAACTTCGTATTCATGGAGTAAAGACGAACATTACATTTCTGATTAATGTATTGAATCATGAGACATTTCATCAGGGAAAGTGTTTTACTACATTTATAGAAGAAACACCGGAATTATTTGAATTACATTATAAATTAGACCGTACAACAAAGATATTAGAGTTCCTTGCAAACAAGATGGTTAATGTTAATCCGGGACCAAAGCCATTTTTAGAAGATCGAAAAGTGCCGGTTGTAGATACAGAGAGAAAGCTATATGGGACAAGAGATGAATTTTTGCGATTAGGAGCGGAAGAATTTACCCAGAAAGTTTATCGGAGTCAGAAGCTGTATGTGACGGATACGACGATGCGTGACGGACAGCAGTCGTTACTTGCGACAAGAATGCGGACAAAAGAAGTGGCAGGTGCGGCAAGAGCGACAAACCTGTATTTAAAGGATGCGTATTCAATTGAAGCCTGGGGAGGGGCAACATATGATACGGAGTATCGTTTTTTAAAAGAATCTCCATGGAAACGATTGGATATTTTAAGAGAGCGTATGCCAAATGTTATGATACAGATGCTGCTTCGTGCTTCAAACGTAGTTGGATACAGTACCTATCCGGATAATGTTATTAAGAAGTTTATTAAGGTATCCAGTGATCATGGTGTAGATATTTACCGTATTTTTGACAGTATGAACTGGATGGAAAATATGAAGCTTCCGGTAGAAGAAGCTTTAAAGACAGGAAAGATTGTTGAGGGAGCCATCTGCTACACCGGAGATATTTTAAATCCAAAGGAAATGAAATATACGATAGATTATTATTGTAAAAAGGCAAGGCAGTTAGAAAAGATGGGATGCCATGTGATCGCATTAAAGGATATGTCTTCTTTATTAAAGCCATATGCAGCGAAGAAGCTAATTGAAGCTTTAAAGGAAGAAGTACGTGTTCCGATTCATCTTCATACACATGATACGACAGGGAATGGAATTGCAACATATCTGATGGCGGCAGAAGCAGGGGTAGATATCGTAGACTGTGCGATCGGTTCGATGAGTTCCCTTACCAGCCAGCCATCAATGAATGCATTAGTGGAAGCGCTGCGGGGAACAAAGCGTGATACAGGAATTGATCCGGACGGATTACTTGTTTTAAATGATTATTACGAACATGAACGTAAGATTTATAAGCCATTTGAGAGTGATATGGATTCTCCAAATCCGGAGATTTATAAATACGAGATTCCGGGTGGACAGTATTCTAATTTTGCCGCTCAGGTAAAAGAAATGGGTGCCGGCAATGATTTTAATGATATTAAACGTCTTTATAAAGAGGCAGATGAGGTTCTTGGAAATATTATTAAAGTAACTCCGACATCAAAAGTTGTCGGTGATATGGCAATTTTTATGTTGAAAAATGATCTGACAAAAGATAATATTTTAGAGAAAGGAAAAGATTTATCTTATCCAGATTCCATCGTACAGTATTTCAAGGGTGCACTTGGGCAGCCGGAAGGAGGATTTCCGGAGGAACTGCAAAAGATTGTATTAAAAGGACAGGAACCGATTACGGTACGTCCGGGAACCTTACTTCCAGATGTGGATTTTGATGCAATCGGAGCGTACCTGCGGGAGAATTACTACATGGAATCCATGGAACAGCCGGAAGTTATGGAGCAGAAAGTATTAAGTTATGCCCTTTATCCAAAGGTATATGAGGACTATTGCGAGCATTTCCAGGCATATAATGATGTATCGAAGTTAGAAAGTCATGTTTATTTCTATGGTCTTCGTCCGGGAGAGGAAACAACGATCCAGATTGAAGAAGGGAATGATACGTTGATTAAGTTTATCGGCAAGTCAGAACCAGATGAAAAAGGATATCGTATTTTACAGTTTGAAGTGAATGGATTTTTACGCGAAGTGAAGATTCTTGATAAGCATTTTGAAGTAAAGGCAGATCGAAAGTTAAAGACTGATCCGAAGAATCCGGGTCATCTTGGGGCGACCTTACCGGGAACAATCTGTGATATCCGGATTAAAGAAGGAGACCGCGTTCAGAAAAATATGCCGCTTATGGTGATTGAAGCCATGAAGATGGAAACAACTGTCATTTCAAAAGTGAATGGTATTGTTGATAAGATTTATGTAAAGGATGGAGAGGAAGTGAATGAGGATACCCTTCTCGCATCGTTTATTATCGATACAGATGAACAGCCGGAAGAAGTGCATCCAGAACTTCCTAAGATGGATCTTGCATCCTTAGAAGAGGATGAATTCAAAACAGTTGAAGTGGCTGAAAAAGAAAATAAATGAAATTTGGAGGTGTGGATGGAAAGAGAGCATATTACTCCGCAAGGAGTATCTGTATTTCACGATAAAAATGAAAGTATTCACAGTTTCTGCCTGTGTTTGTATGTGCGGGCAGGATCACTGTTTGAGACAAAGAAAGAGAATGGAATTTCTCATTTTTTTGAACATATCGTATTTAAAAATATTCATTATGCCATGGGAGAGAATCTGTATCAGACCTTAGATCGATGTGGACTTGATTTTAATGCATCTACCTATGAAGAATTTATTCAGTTTATTATTACAGGTGCTCCGGCACATTTTGAGGAAGCAGCAGAAATTCTGACAGGAATATTTGCACCGTTTACTCTGCCTGAAGAAGCAATCGATACAGAAAGAAAGCGTATTAAAGCAGAAATTCGTGAAGAAGATGAGGAGAGTAGCCTGAATTACTTTACAAAACAGATTGCGTGGAAAGATACTTCGTTAGAGAGAACGATTACCGGAAAGAAAAAGACACTCAATAAAATAAGAAGAAAACAGCTTTGTGCTTTTCAAAAAAAGGTATTGGCTGCCAATAATATTTTCTTTTATATCAGTGGAAATTACCCGGAATCTTCTCTATCTGTACTGACAAGGCTGTTAGAGCCATATTCTTTTTCCTTTTTAAAAGAAGAACGAGAGAACATCGCACCGGTGCCAAAGAGATTTGGACAGAGAAAGCCAAAGATCTATGTGAAAAACAGCAAGAAAACCTGTGTCTGTTTTTCTGTAGACATTGATGCATCCCGTTATACGCTGGCAGAGAAAAATCTGTTATTTGATATTTTATTTGAGGGAGAATTCTGTAAAATCCATCAGGAACTTTCAGAGAAAAAAGGCTATGTATATAGTTATGACCCATGTTTTCAGCATTATAATAACATTGGGCAGATGACTCTTGTTTATGAAGTATTACCGAAACATCTTTATGATTCTGTAGAAACAGTTATAGAAGTATTAAAGTCTATGAAAGAAGGAATTACAGATGAACTTTCTTATGTTCTGCCTCACTATATAGATAATGCAGGCTTTTTATTGGATGATACGGAAGAATTTAACTGGGTCAGAGCTTATGAAGGACATATTCTTGACGTATACTATAAAGATATAGAGGAACGAACAGAGTCTTACCGAAGTGTCACAACGGAGCGTATGACACAGATCTGCCGGGAAGTATTCAGACAAAGTAATATTTTACTGACAATAAAAGGAAAGAAGAAAAAGGTAGATAAGGAGCGTCTTTCCAAGATTCTTTGTACGTTAGATTGACCCGGAACGTTTCTTGGGATATAATAAAGTCGTTTATGGAGGTGTAATGTTATGAGAGAGAATTCATGGCTTAGTTATACGGATGAGGATGATAAGAATGTAGAAGTTCTCGCCGGAGAGTATAAAGAATTTTTAAGCAAATGTAAGACAGAACGGGAATGTACAGAGTATTTTACTAAAGAAGCGGAAGCTTGCGGTTATCAGGATCTTAATAAACTGATCGCACAGGGAACCCGTTTAAAAGCCGGAGATAAGGTATATGGTGTCGGCATGGGTAAGACGATCGCTCTTTTCCAGATTGGAAAGCAGCCGCTTACCGAGGGAATGAACATCCTTTGTGCGCACATCGATTCTCCACGTCTTGATTTGAAACAGAATCCGTTATATGAGGATACAGAATTATCTTTTATGGATACACATTATTATGGCGGTATTAAGAAGTACCAGTGGGTTGCACTTCCTCTTGCACTTCATGGCGTAGTGGCCAAGAAAGATGGAACAGTAATTTCTGTCAATGTAGGAGAAGACCCGGCAGATCCTGTTGTTTACGTGACAGATCTTTTGATTCATCTTGCAGGAAAGCAGATGGAGAAAAAGGGATCGGTCGTTGTTGAAGGTGAGAATCTGGATATTCTCGTAGGAAGCCGTCCTCTTTCCGGAGAAGAAAAAGATGCAGTAAAGGCAAATATTTTACGCATTTTAAAAGAAAAATATCAGATAGAAGAAGAAGATTTTCTTTCTGCAGAAATCGAGGTAGTACCGGCAGGTCCTGCAAGAGACTGTGGACTTGACCGCAGTATGATCGCAGGATATGGCCATGATGACAGAGTATGTGCATTTCCATCTTTTGCGGCAATGATGGAGACGGGACATGTTGACAGAACTTCCTGTTGTCTTTTGGTAGATAAAGAGGAAATCGGAAGTGTGGGAGCAACGGGTATGCAGTCGATGTTTTTTGAGAATACCGTTGCAGAGATTCTTGCATTGATGGGACAGGATTCTAATCTGGCAGTAAGAAGAACACTGGCTCGTTCAAGGATGCTTTCTTCTGATGTAAGCGCTGCCTATGACCCAGCTTATGCAGAAGCATTTGAGAAGAAGAACTGTGCTTATTTTGGAAAAGGAATGGTTCTTAATAAATATACCGGAGCAAGAGGTAAGTCTGGTTCTAACGATGCGAATGCAGAATATCTTGCGAGACTTCGCCGTATTTTTGATGAGAATAAAGTCGCTTTTCAGACAGCAGAGCTTGGAAAGGTTGATTATGGCGGAGGTGGAACAATCGCTTACATTGCAGCCCTTTATGGTATGGAAGTTGTAGATAGCGGTGTTGCTGTGTTAAGTATGCATGCGCCTTGGGAAATCATCAGTAAGTCTGATTTATATGAGGCGAAAAAAGGATATCTTGCCTTTTTAAAGAATGCTTAAGTGTAAAAATAATCTTGAACTGGAGAAACATATGAATTGTCAGAATGCACAGTCCATGGTACTGAATTTCATTAATAATAAGTTAGATAAAGAAGAAACCAAAGAATTCATTGAGCATATCCGTAGTTGTAAAGATTGCTGGGAGGAACTGGAAATCTATTATGTTATGCTGATCGGTTTAAAACAGCTTGATGAAGGAGAAGAACTGGCCGCTGATTTTAAAGAGAAGCTTCAGAATGAAGTGGACAGCCGTTATCTGGAAATAGAAAAGAATTCTAAGCGGAAGTATGCGGCAAAGATTGTAATCGTTCTTACGATAGCGGCAATGCTTATCTGGATGTTTGTGTATCTGGTTTTTGCGATGTTTCTTTAAATTGTAAAGTCTGGCAGAGTAGAGGATGGAAGTGTTAAGTAAAGCATGACGATCCTTCAATATGCCAGCTAACCTGCACTGAAGAAAGAAAATATCTGAATTCAGTCGCAGGTTTTTGTGTTATAGGAGGAAATATGTCAGATAAAATTATGCTGTTAGACGGACATAGCCTGTTGAACCGGGCTTTTTACGGTCTGCCGGATCTGACGAATGCCGAAGGAAAGCATACGAATGCAGTACTTGGTTTTTTAAATATTATGCTTCGTTATGTAGAAGAGGAGAAGCCGACGCATCTTCTAGTGGCATTTGACCGGAAAGAACCGACCTTCCGTCATATAAAATATAAAGAATATAAAGGTACGAGAAAGCCGATGCCGGCAGAGTTACACGAGCAGGTTCCGTTAATGAAGGAAGTCTTAAAAACGATGGAAATCCCAATTATCACACAGGCGGGAATTGAGGCTGACGATATTTTGGGAACGATCGGAAAAGAAGCGGAAGAAGCCGGTTTTGATGTAGCAATCGTATCGGGAGACCGGGATTTATTGCAGCTTGCAACAAAGAAAGTGAAAGTAAAGATTCCAAAAACAAAGGCATCCGGAACAGTGACGGAAGATTATTATGAGGATGATGTCCGCGAACTTTACGGCGTGAGCCCAACAGAATTTATTGATATGAAAGGGCTTATGGGAGATACTTCTGATAATATTCCTGGAGTCCCTGGAATCGGGGAAAAAACGGCGGCAAAGATTATTAAGGAATATCATTCTATTGAGAATGCTCATGACCATATCGAAGAGATCAAGCCGGCACGTGCTAAAAATAATTTGCAGGAATACTATGAACAGGCAATAATGAGCAAAGATCTTGCGACAATTAAAAAAGACTGCGATATTTCTTATGATTTTAAGGATGCAAAGATTGGAACACTTTTTACAAAGGAAGCATACCAGTTATTTAAAGAGCTTGAGCTAAAAAGTCTGTTTAAGTATTTTGACGAGGAAGAAAAGGAAGAAGAAACACTAGAAGTAGTGACAACTTCTGATTTGGGAGAAGTGGAGAATATCTTTTCTTCTATTAAAAAGAGTGGACAGGCAGGACTTGGTGTGATCGGTGTCAGTGGAAATTGTAAAGGAATTTCTCTGACCTGGAAAGAGGGTAGTGTACTGGCATTAATCGGTGGATTTGTCACAGAAGATTATTTGAAAGAAAAGATAGTAGAACTTTTAAAAGAGGGCACAGAACTTATTGTCCTTGATTATAAAGCATTGCTTCATTTCGTAGAGGAAGTCAGAGAGTATGAAAGCCAGATTCAGGATGTCGGGATTCAGGCATATCTTTTGAATCCGCTACAGTCTGCTTATGATTATGAAGATATTGCAAGAGATTACCTTAGACAGATGCTTCCATCAAGAAAAGAAATCTGTGGAAAGAAAGCAATAGAAGAAGTATTTGAAGCGGAAGAAGAAAAGACAGTACAGATGGCTGCCTATCTTTCTTATGTTCCGTTTCATGCTTACCCACTTGTTCTTGAAAAGTTAAAAGAGCAGGAGATGGAAGAACTGTATCTTACCATCGAGCGTCCGACGGTTGCTACACTATATGACATGGAAAAGTATGGAATTACAGTTGAGAAAGATGCTTTAAAGGAGTATGGAGATCAGCTTATTGGCAGAATTGAAGAGTTAGAACAAAATATTTACGAAAAAGCAGGTAAGACTTTTAATATCAATTCTCCAAAACAGCTTGGTGTGATTTTATTTGAAGATTTAAAAATGCCTTTTGCGAAAAAGACAAAAACAGGCTATTCAACAAATGCAGATATTTTAGAAAAGCTTGCACCGGATTATCCAATCGTATCAGAGATTTTAGAGTATCGTCAGCTTACAAAGTTAAAGTCAACGTATGCAGACGGACTTGCCGCATTTATTCAGGATGATGGAAAGATTCACAGTATTTTTCATCAGAAAGTAACCGCAACCGGAAGATTATCAAGTTCTGATCCAAACCTGCAGAATATTCCGATTCGTATGCCGCTTGGAAGGGCAATCCGCAAAGTATTTGTCCCAGATCCCGGTTATGTATTTGTCAGTGCGGATTATTCACAGATCGAGCTTCGTGTGCTTGCACATATGGCAGGAGATGAACACCTGATCGATGCGTACCGGCATGGAGAAGACATTCACCGTATGACTGCATCTCAGGTATTTGGCGTACCATTTGAAGAGGTCACTCCGCTACTTAGAAGAAGTGCGAAGGCAGTAAACTTTGGTATTGTTTACGGTATCAGCGCATTTGGACTTAGTCAGGACTTAAAGATTTCTCGGAAAGAAGCAAGTGACTATATTAATAAATATTTTGCAACGTATCCGGGAATTAAAACGTATCTTGACGGTAATGTGGCTTTTGCGAAAAAAGAAGGTTATGTAAAGACTTTATACGGACGAATCCGTCCGATTCCAGAGCTTTCTTCTAGTAACTTTATGCAAAGAAGTTTTGGAGAGAGAGTGGCAATGAACTCTTCTATTCAGGGAACAGCAGCCGACATTATTAAGATTGCGATGGTTCGGGTAAGTAAACGCCTGCAGGAAGAAAACTTAGAATCCCGACTTATTTTACAGATTCACGATGAACTTTTGATTGAAACAAAAGAGAATGAAAGAAAAGAAGTTCGTAAAATACTAGAAGAAGAGATGATGGGAGCGGCACAGCTTAAAGTTCCGCTGTCTATTGATATTGAAGAAGGAAAGACCTGGTATGAAGCAAAATAAGAAGCGAAATGATATAAAAGTTGTTGGCATTACCGGCGGAGTTGGTTCCGGAAAAAGTGTTGTCATGAATATCTTAAAAGAAAAATATGGAGCAGAAATTATTCTTGCTGATTTAGTGGCACATGATCTGATGGAGCCTGGACAAAAAAATTATTTAGATATTGTAGAGGCATTTGGAGAGAAAGTTCTTGCCAAAGATAAAACAATAGACCGTCTGGCATTAGCAAAGCTTGTCTTTGGAGACCAGGAAAAGCTTAGCCGACTGAATGCCATTACACATCCAAATGTAAAGAAAGAAATCTTTCGGAGAATTCAAAGGATAAAAGAAAAAGGAGAAGCATCTTTCATTGCAGTGGAAGCGGCTCTCCTTTTGGAAGAAGGCTATCAAAATGATTTTGATACGATGTGGTATGTGTATGTTGATGAGGCAACCCGTATCGAAAGGTTAAAAGAAGGTCGTGGATATACCGAAGAAAAATGCCATGAAATTATGGCAAAACAACTTCCGGAAGAAGTATTCCGGAAGGAATGTTCTACAGTGATCGACAACCATTTAGGAATCTCTGAAACGGAAAATCAGATAAAAACGGCGGTAGAGAGCCTGCTTTCTCTTTACTAACTCTTTACTAATAAGATAATTTAGTATATAATGGTTGGTAAATTTGAGCCAAAAGGATGGTAAATAGATGAATTTAGCGAGCATCGCCAGCGGAAGCAGCGGTAATTGTATATATGTAGGTAATGAAAAGTCCCATTTTCTCATTGATGCGGGAATCAGCAGAAAGAGGATTGTGGAGGGACTGTCACAGATGGAGGTAGCACCAGAGACGATACAGGGCATTTTTGTGACACATGAACATATGGACCATATCAGTGGTCTTGGTGTGTTCCTTAGAAAGTATCCGGTTCCTGTATTTGCTACAGCAAGGACAATTGATGAGATTTTAAGTACATCTTCGCTTGGAAAGGTGGATAAGAATCTTTTTGAGAGTATCACACCCGACCAGCCAATTTACATGGATGGAATTAAAATAGAAGCCTCCCGTATCCTTCATGATGCGGCAGATCCGGTCTGTTACACAGTAAGCGATACGGAATCTAAAGTTGGGGTAGCAACTGACTTTGGAACGTATGATGAGTATTTAGTAGAGAAGATGCAGGGATGTGAATCCCTCTTGGTGGAGTCGAATCATGATTTAAATATGCTCATGGTTGGTCCGTATCCGTATCCTCTCAAGAAGCGAATAATGGGGAATAAGGGGCATCTCTCGAACGAGAGAGCCGGACAGTTTTTGTCAAAGGTAATTGGAGAAGAGTGTAAACATATTTTTCTGGGGCATCTTAGTAAAGAGAATAACTATGGTGAACTGGCTTACGAAACAGTAAAGGTAGAGCTTTTATTACATAATATTGATCTTAATAAAGCAGACTTTACACTTCAGGTAGCGAGCAGAACAGCACCTACCTGTGTTATTTAGTGTTCGTATCACTATGATTGATTATAATCTATACAGAGGTCAGTACATCAGGGAAAAAGGTTGAATTGTAATTATTAAGAGTAAGAATCGATTGCTTTTACTAATTACTTTAATATTTATACATACATAAGGAGTATTTACTATGGAAGGAAAAAAGCTTAAGAAATCAATTATCACCGTACTCGGAAAAGATTCTGTTGGAATCATTGCAAAGGTTTGTACGTATCTTGCAAACAATAATGTAAACATTCTTGATATTAATCAGACCATTACCGGCGGTTTCTTCAACATGATGATGATTGTTGAGTCAGAAGAAGTAGTTAAGACTTTCCCTGTTATGGCAAGCGAGCTTGAGCAGATTGGTGAGGAGCTTGGTGTTAAGATTCAGGCACAGCACCAGGAAATCTTTGAAATGATGCACCGTATCTAGGAGGCCTGCTATGTTAAACATAAATGAAGTAATTGAAACCAATAAGATGATTCATGAGATGAACCTTGATGTTCGTACGATCACAATGGGTATCAGCCTGTTAGACTGCGTCAGCGAATCTCTTGATGAAGTATGCGAGAATATTTACAAGAAGATTACAACAAAGGCTAAGAATCTTGTAAAGGTAGGTAAGGAGATCGAGAAAGAATTCGGTATACCTATTGTTAATAAGCGTATTTCTATCACACCGATCGCATTAGTAGGTGGTGCATGCTGTAAAGGTCCGGAAGACTTTGTCCGCATTGCAAAAGAGTTAGACCGCTGTGCGAAAGAAGTAGGCGTGAACTTTATCGGTGGCTATTCTGCATTAGTAAATAAAGGAATGACAAAAGCAGACAGATATCTTATGGAATCTATCCCGGAAGCACTTTCTGTAACAGACAGAGTATGTAGCTCCATTAATGTTGGTTCTACGAAAACAGGAATTAACATGGATGCAGTAAAGATGCTTGGTGAGATAATTCTTGAAACTTCCAGAAAGACAGCAGATAAAGACAGTATTGGTAATGCCAAGCTTGTTGTATTTACTAACGCACCGGATGACAACCCATTTATGGCAGGTGCTTTCCATGGTGTTACAGAAGCAGACACGATTATTAATGTCGGTGTCAGTGGACCGGGTGTTGTAAAGCGTGCACTTGAAAATGTTCGTGGCAAAAATTTTGAAGAACTTTGTGAGACAATTAAAAAGACAGCATTTAAAGTAACTCGTGTAGGACAGCTTGTAGCCAAAGAAGCTTCTAAGCGTCTTGATGTACCTTTTGGTATTATTGATTTATCCCTTGCACCAACACCTGCAGTCGGTGACAGCGTTGGAGAAATCTTAGAAGAAATCGGTCTGGAATATGCTGGAGCACCAGGAACAACCGCAGCACTTGCACTCTTAAACGATCAGGTAAAGAAGGGCGGCGTTATGGCTTCCTCTTATGTTGGCGGTTTAAGTGGTGCATTTATCCCGGTAAGCGAAGATCAGCGAATGATCGATGCAGTAGAGGCAGGAGCACTTACTTTAGAGAAGTTAGAAGCAATGACTTGTGTATGTTCTGTTGGACTTGATATGATCGCTATTCCTGGAGATACAAAGGCAACAACGATTTCCGGAATTATCGCAGATGAGATGGCACTCGGTATGGTAAACCAGAAGACAACAGCAGTCCGCATTATTCCTGTAATCGGTAAAGGCGTTGGTGATACAGTACAGTTTGGAGGACTTTTAGGTTATGCTCCAATCATGCCAGTGAATCAGTTTGACTGTTCCGCATTCGTAAACAGAGGCGGAAGAATCCCTGCACCAATCCATAGTTTTAAGAATTAAATAGTAACTTGTCGGAGACAAGATGGACGCTCCTAAAGGGAGACGATAGCTTGTATTTGTGATTCTATCACTGTGGGTTGAATGTTTACTTAACGGTTCACATTCAATTCTCGCTAAGGTCATAAATATAGGATATCGTCTCCCTTTGGGAGCTGTTTTTTGTTAAACGGGAATTATTGACTGGTCACTGCACATGAACGAAGTGACACCACATATCCATGAGCGTCATGCATTCGATGCCATAATCGACAGGAAATGTAGCTGGACGAAGTGACTTGACGAAGTAAATTGAAATGGAAATATGACGGAGAGTGTGATATGATTTGAATGGAAAAATATCACTTCAAGACGGTAGACATAATGATGATAATTTTGTTGGTAATTGTGTTGAGAAAGTGAATACAGAACTTAAAAATCTATCTGAAAGCAGAGAAATAGAAAAAATACAGAGGGTGAAAATATGGCATCAGTACAGACAAAAGATTACATTGTGCAGTTAATTAAAGAGGAGATTCTTTCAGGAGTTATGAAACCGGGAGAAGAGCTGGCGCAGGAAGCACTTGCAGAGCGTCTTGGCGTTTCAAGAATGCCGATCCGTGAGGCATTACAGAATCTTGTTCAGGAGGGATTTGCGGTACGTCTTCCAAACCGTCATATCCAGGCAGTAGTTTTGAGCGCACAGCAGATTCATGATGTATTTCATGTGATTGCAGCGATGGCAGCAGAGAATACGATCTTAGTTGCAAAGAAAGAGCAGATGCTTCGAAGGAAAAATGTGGAACAAACGAGTCAGACAGAATTCGAAGAAGATGGACAGAGCAAGCTTTTCCTTGAGCGAGAGATTGAGAAAACTCCAAGTGAGCAGCTTTTTCAGATACTTTCCGGCATGGAGAATGCGTTGAGACCAGAGAAGAAGGCAGAGTGGGAGATGGTTTATCAGGAGAGACTCATCAGTTTGTTTGAGAATCCATATCTGTCACAGCTTCAGGGGAAGACGATGGATGGTTATGTAGCTTATGCAATTGAGAAGATGGGAGATAAGCAGCAGAAGTTAGAGCAGCTTCGCCGTATCACAGAAGGTATTGCAGAGAATAATGAGCAGAAGATCCGAATGGGACTTCGAGAATACTATCTTTCTTATGCTGATGCTTTTGTAGAAAGATGGGAGAAGAAGGCAGAAGAAACAGAAAAATAGGTTGAATTGTTATAGGGGTGATTACATACATATGTAGGTTGTAATCACCCCTTTTTCTATAAACAAAGTTTTATCTAGATTTGTTAGTGAGCGATTGCTATGGTGGCAAAGGCACCTCATGTTCGTCATTTTGTACAAGCTGTGTTAAAAAAACACTGGATTATATCGCAAATATGATGATAAAATATAAATCAGATGATGGGTTAGAAAATTGGAAAGGGAGGACGATGGAAAAAGCACGACAAGTAAAAAGAGTCCTGCTGCAGGCAATTAAGATCGCGGTGGGCAGCAGTGTAGCAATTTATCTAGCGCATATACTGGGATTGGAGTATGAGGCATCTGCTGGAAGTATCACACTGCTTACGTTAGTAACAACAAAATGGGAGACGGTGAAATTATCTTTTTATCGTATGCCGACATTTGTTTTGGCGGTAGTTCTGGCGGCGTTGACATTTGGACATATGACGAGTTCCTGGCTTGCGTATGGAATCTATGTATTTCTGATCGTTGCGGTCAGTCATAGTCTTGGATGGTCGGCAACAATTTCGGTAAATGCCGTTATCGGCACACATTTTCTTATGACAAGAGATTTTAGTCCGGAGTTTATTCGCAATGAGCTGTTTTTAGTAATGATTGGAATCACAATCGCGATTGTACTGAATTTGTTCTATGATTATGAAGGACAGAAACAGGATCTGATTCGTTATATGAGGGAGACAGAGGATCAGCTACAGATTCTTTTGTGTGAACTTGCAGCGTATCTTCATAATAAAGATATGGAGATCAATGTCTGGGATCGGATCATCGCCTTTGAGGGGAGAATGCATGAATTTATCAAGGCAGCGTATGATTACCAGGATAATACATTTCATTCGCATCCGGGATACTATATAGATTACTTTGAAATGCGTCTGGCGCAGCTGCAGGGACTTCATAACCTGCATTATGAGATCAAGAAGATCCGTAAGATGCCGAAGCAGGCACTTGTGATCGCAGATTATATCATGTATATGGCAGATTATGTTGTTGAGATGAATATTCCAGATCAGCAGATCGAGAAGTTGGAAGAGATTTCGGAGCAAATGAAGCAAGAAGAACTTCCAAAGACGCGCGAAGAGTTCGAAGGACGAGCACTTCTGTATCATATTTTGATGGATCTGGAGGAATTTCTTGTATATAAGAAGCGATTTGTGAATGGATTGGATGAGAAGAAGCTTCGTATCTACTGGAAACAGGAGATGGAGCAAAAAGATAGTGCAAACGAGTTGCAAAAATGATGAAAAGAAACGGATTAAAGTCAGAAGAAACAAAAACAAAGCATTTTCTGATTTTAATCCGTTTTTATTAATTATAATATGTTACTGAAAGAATCAGATTTTTCCCGGGAATAATGTGCCGACTCTTCCGCCTTTTACAATATCATAAAGGACTTCCGGACGCTTTCCGTTTGTAACAATTGTGTTTGTTCCCTGGGAAGTGGCAAGGGATGCGGCCTGAAGTTTTGTACGCATTCCGCCTGTTCCACGTCGGGAACCTGCGCCACCGGCTAAAGCATAGACGCTGTCATCAATTGTATCAATCTGATCGATTAGCTGTGCATTTGGATACAATCTTGGATCGTGGTCATAAAATCCATCAATGTCGGAGAAAATGACCAGATGCTTTGCGCGACAGAGTACTGCAACGACAGCTGAGAGCATGTCGTTATCACCGAAGAGACGATCCTCGGATTCGATTTCTTTATAGCTTACGGAGTCATTTTCATTTACAATCGGGATTACACCCATCTCGAGAAGCGCATTGAATGTATTGATCAGATTTTCCTTCTTTTCTTCTTCTTCAATATCATCTGCATTGAGCAGGATCTGGGCAACTGTCTTGTCATAGTCACCGAAGAACTTGTCATACAGATACATCAGACTACACTGTCCAACTGCAGCAGCAGCCTGTTTCATACGCATACTGTCTGGTTTAGCAGTCATGTTCAGTTTATTTCTTCCGACTGCGATCGCTCCGGAGGAAACGAGTACAACTTCATATCCCATGTTCTGGATATCAGAAAGTACACAGGCAAGACGGTCTGTTGTACGAAGATCGCTCTTTCCGGCGTCATTGGTAAGTGTAGATGTTCCAACTTTTACTACGATTCGATTATTATAAAGTCCCATAATACATAACTCCTTGCTGAATATCTTTTAAAATAATTTCCGGATGTCAGTTAACAACCAGCCTTGTCTCATCGACTGTTTTATAGTATCATACAGTTATCAATTACAAAAGCGAATGTTTCTCATGGATTACATGACAAAATTAAATATAAAGTAAGTGAAGAGATTTTTCGTAGCGAAAACAGATGGGAAAATGTAAAGCGAAAGGAGTGTTAAATTCATGGATGGAAGTATTCAGAAATACATGGCATTTGTTAAGACAGTAGAGTGTGGAAGTTTTACAAAGGCAGCGGAACAGTTGAGTTATTCCCAGTCCGGGATCAGCCGAATGATCAATGATCTGGAAAAGGAATGGAAGGTAGTTCTGCTTGAACGAAGCAAGTCAGGAGTAAAGCTTACAAGCAGCGGGATGAAGTTACTTCCTTATGCGGAACGGGTCTGCAGAGAATACGAGAAACTTCAATTGGAAGTTGATGAGCTTCAAGGGTTAAAGTCAGGATTGATCCGTATCGGTACATTTTCCAGTGTAGCAACACATTGGCTGCCGAATATTATCAAGGAATTTCAGAAAAATTATCCAAACATTGATTACGAGATGCTTTTGGGTGATTATACGGATATTGAAGAATGGATCATGGAAGGGCGAATTGACTGTGGATTCACAAGATTGCCGGTAAGGGATGAGATGGATACAATTTTCCTGGAGCAGGACAGGCTGCTTGTCGTGCTTCCGGAAGGACATCCGCTGACAGAACTTCAGAAGATTCCGGTCAGTGCGCTTTGTGAGGAACCGTTTATGCTATTGGAGAAAGGTGCTAAGGCAGAAGTTTCTGAGATCTTTGAAAGAAGTAATTTAAAGCCGAAAGTACATTTCACAACATGGGATGACTACGCGATCATGGCGATGGTTGAGAGTGGGCTTGGAATCAGTGTTTTGCCGGAACTGATCTTGAAACGGATTCCGTATCGAATTGTTACACGAGAACTGGAGATCCCGGCGTATCGTAATATAGGACTTGCCATGCGTAACAGAAAAGGTGCAACTCCGGCGGTGAAGCGGTTCCTGGAGTATCTGCAGTATAGATAATAAGAAATGTGAAACTTTTAGTTACTGTTCACTCCCGTGTCAATCACTACGCTGATTGGCACGGAGGATGCACGTTTTATCTTGAATGGCATCTCGCCCATCGCCAAAGGCGAT
>OGPJ01001048.1_pt1 | contig 20296 bp, 15 predicted proteins | sample 1552831 | NCBI WGS metagenome assembly OGPJ01 (sample SAMEA2579914, study PRJEB22360) | human gut metagenome | biome: human gut; feature: human-associated habitat; material: faeces | place: Denmark | collected 2008/2010
TGCCTACGGCAACGTTGGCGATGTAGAGCATGGTGTAAAAGATGTCGGTGGAGTCCAGCGTGTCGTTGCCGTCCAGGTCGCCCTTGGAAACAGTGGGGTCAGTGCCGATCAGGGCAAATTTGATGTTGTTTTCAGTTGCGTATTGTTGTGCGCAAGAATCGGCGTTGCCGTAGATGGTCAGGTTGTCACAACCGGAAAAAGCATCTTCTTCAATGCTGGTCACGCTGTCGGGTATTGTGATTTTGGTCAGACTGCTACAGCAATTAAAAGCATAATATCCAATGCTTGTCACACTGTCCGGTATTGTGATTTCGGTCAGACTGTTACAATTAAGAAAAACTTGATTTCCAATGCTCGTCACACTGTCCGGTATTGTGAGTTTAGTCAGACTACTACAACCAAAAAAAGCATTATCTCCAATACTTGTCACGCTGTCAGGTATGGTAATTTCCGTTAGACTGGTGCAATCAGCAAAAGAATATTCTCCGATGCTTGTCACGTTACCTGGCATTATGATCTTTGCTAAATCACTACACGATCTGAAAGCATAATCTTCAATACTTATCACGCTATTCGGTATTGTGATTTCAGTCAAGCTGCTGCAATTGAAAAAAGCATCTTCTCCAATACTTGTCACACCATCAGGAATGATTACAGCTCCAGTACAAGCTTTACCGTTAATCAAAATATGGTTAACGATTACCAATGGGTTTTCTGCCTGCTTTGCTTCAAGCCAAGGCGTACCATCAAAAGCTAATGTTCCAATGTGCACCACGCTGTCCGGTATCGTGATTTCAGCCAGGCTGCTACAACCGCTAAAAGCTAATTCTTCAATGCTCGTTACGCTGTCTGGTATTGTGATTTTTCTTAAACTAGTGCACCCACTAAAAGCAAAATCCCAAATTCTCGTCACACTATCCGGTATTGTGATTTCAGTCAAGCTGGTACATTCAGAAAAACTCTCCCCACCAATACTCGTTACGCCGTTTGGTATCATGATTGTAGTCAGACTGCTACAGCCACCAAAAGCACCCCCTCCAATACTCGTCACCGGTTTCCCGTCAATTTCCGCCGGAATTTCTAGCTCTCCAGCTGCGTCGTTATCACAATTTGTGATTCCAACTGTATCATCGTTATACACTTCATATTCCAATTGTGTCGTTCCAGTTCCCACACGAACGGTAGTCGTTCCCGTTCCCACAGGGACTCTTTCTGTTTCAGCCGTTTCCTCTGCACTCGCTGACAGCACTGTCCCTACGCTTTTCAGCACGTTTTCCACCCCGGAAAGCCCCACGCTCCCCAGGCAAAGCATCCCGGCGGTCATAGCTGCCACGACTTTTTTCCATATTTTCATTTTGAACACCCTCCTAAATTTGTTATAGTAAAAGGTTTCCATTTCCATTATATCATATCTGCGAAGAAAATGCAAGAAAAAAATCAAAAAGCACCCTACAGAACCGTTTTTCCGTTCTGTAGAGTGCCTATTCACATGGCTTATTTTGCGAGAACTTCTTCCCAAGAGGTGTTGTGTCCTGCCCCGTGGAGAGCCACGTAGTACATGATATAGAAGCTGTCGGTGGAATCCACTGTGCCATTGCCGTCTACATCGGCGGCAGCGATCTGTTCAGCCGTCAGCCCGCCGTCATTGCCTACGGCAACGTTGGCGATGTAGAGCATAGTGTAGAAGATGTCGGTGGAGTCGATATTGTCGCTGCCATCGAGGTCGCCGCAAGTATAAGTTGCATTTACATCTGCAAATCGAATATTATGTTCCCTTGCGTAAGTTTCGGCGAAAGAGCCGGTATAGCCACGAATGATCAGATTATTGCAGTTATCAAAAGTACCATTTCCAATGCTTGTCACACTTTCCGGAATGGTGATTGTCTTTAAGCCGGTACAGCCGTCAAAAGCATGATCTCCAATACTCGTTACGCTGTCTGGAATGGTGATTTCCGTCAGACCAGTACAGCCGGAAAAAGCATTTTCTCCAACAGTTGTCACACTTTCCGGAATAGTAATTGTCTTTAAGCCAGTGCAGCCGCGAAAGGCATAATCGCTAATACTCGTTATGCTGTCCGGAATGGTAATTTTCGTCAAGTTGGTGCAACTATCAAAAGCATAATTGCCGATGCTTGTTACACTTTCTGGAATGGCGATTTCCGTCAAGCCGGTACATCTGTAAAAAGCACTATCTCCAATGCTTGTTACACTTTCCGGAATGGTAATTGCCGTCAGACCAGTACAGCTATCAAAAGCTCCTCCTGCAATACTTGTCACGCTGTCTGGTATGGTAACACTCCCAGTACAAGTTGTTCCATCAATCAAAGTTCCATTGATGATCACAAGTGGATTTTCCTCTTGCTTGGCTATAAGCCATGGTGTATTCGTAAAAACAAATCCTTCAATATTCGTCACACCGTCTGGAATGGTAACTTCCGTCAAGCTGGTACAGCCATAAAAGGCACTGTCACCAATACTCGTCACACTGTCCGGAATCGTGATTTCCGTCAAGCTGGAACAGCCTCGAAAAGTACTGCTCCAAATATTCGTCACACTGTCTGGTATGGTGATTTCCGTCAAACTGGTACAGCCGTAAAAAGTACTGCCTCCAATACTCGTTATACTATCTGGAACAACAATTTTTTTCAAATTGGTACAGCCGCAAAAAGCACACTCTCCAATATACGTTACACTGTCCGGAATAGTCATTTCTATTAGACTGGTACATTTGTAAAAAGCCCCGCTGTAAATACGCGTCACACTGTTTGGAATGACGACTTCCGTCAAGCTGGCACAACCGTAAAAAGCGTTATTTTCAATGCTTTTTACGCTGTCTGGTATGGCGATTTCCTTTAAGCTGATACAGCCGGAAAAGGTCTGAAATCCAACACTTGTTACGCCGTCCGGTATTGTGATTCCTGTCAAGCTGGTACAGCCGTAAAAAGCATAATCTCCAATATTTATCACGCTGTCTGGTATCTTGACCTCTGTCAAACTGGTGCAGTCGCGAAAAGCATTATTTCCAATACTCGTCACAGGTTTTCTGTCAATCTCAGCCGGAATTTCAACGGAAGTAACGCCTATATTGCACCCCGTAATTTCAATTTCACCTGCATTGGTTACACCATAGGACAAATTTCCATAAGTACCTTCTTCCGCACTCGCTGTCAGCATCGTTCCCGCAGATTCCAGCACACCCTGCAAGTCTGTCACGCCAACGCTTCCCACGCAAAGCACCCCCGCAGTCACCGCGGCAAGCACTTTTTTCCACAACTTCATCTTCATGCCTCCGTTTCTTTTTCGTTGCAAAATAATTACAACTACAGTATACCATATCTTTCAAGAAAAGTCAACTCTTTCACAAAAAAGCAATTTTCAAAAATATGTTGATTTAAATTGTGCCAAATTATGAAGTTTGACAAGTGAGGCTCCCCTGAAAGGGGAGCTGGCAGTGCGTAGCACTGACTGAGGGGTTTCCACTTATGCCGAAAACGTCATAAAAAGATTTTACGAAAAAACCTCTCCACCGCCTAACGGCGGTCCCCCTCCCCTTTCAGGGGAGGCTATCATGAAAAAATTGATTTCCGTGCAAAAAAGCGGGACAGAGAAACTTCCCTGTCCCGCCTGTATCTATTCTTTCGAATGACTTAATAAATGGTTTTCTTTGCGGTTTCTACCACAATATCCGCACAGAGTTCCAGCCCCAGTGCTCCGCTGTTCAGGCAGAGGTGGTAGTTGTCCTTGTCGTACCAGTTTCCGCCGGTGTTGATGCTGTAGAATGTTTCACGACGCTTGTCGATCTTTCGCAGCATTGCCTCTACCCGCCGTTCGTCCACGTGATACTCCTGCACGGCACGTTCCGAACGTGACTTGGTGTCCGCGTAGATGAACACGTTGAACAGGTTTTCCAGATCCCGCAGGATATAGCTTGCACAGCGTCCCACGATCACACAGTCGCCTTTTTCCGCCAGTTCCCGAATGATGTTGGTTTCGATGATGTAGACCTTATCGGACAGCGGCAGGTTTTCCTCAATGGTGCGTGTAGGGCTGGAGGTCAGCATCAGAGTGTACAGAAAACTCTTGGGGGCAGCTTCCTCTGCGGTTTCCAGATAATCCATGGAAACATTGCAGCGTTCAGATGCCATTTGTAAAATTTCTCGATTATAACACGGAATGCCCAGCCGTTCTGCGATCATTTCGCCGATCTCACGGCCGCCGCTTGCATATTCTCTTTCAATGGTAATGATTCGATGACTCATAGTAAAATGCCTCCTCTTGTTTGAAAAGCGGGCGTACCCGTTTTCCAGTGCTTTCTCTTATTATAGCATACTTTGCAGTTTTTTGCACGTTTCACACGGAATTTTTTCTGGCTTTTATAAAAATTCTACATTTTGCACATCTATATGGGGAATGATTTATGCATTATGACAATATCCGTTTACTTGGTAGCATTCTGAATGGCTTCGATGATTTCCGGATAATACCATGTGCAGTCCTTGCGGTTCAGCAGACCGAAACCGTTCTTCGTTTCGTTGTTGTCCCAGATAAAGCACTTGATGCCGTGCTTCTTGGCTGTGCTGAGATAATAGCTGAACCATGCTACTCTTGCGGAGGTGTTTTCGTTCTTGTTCACGCAGCCGGTTTCGTCAATGATGACCGGAATGCCCTTGCTGACAAAGGTGTCGTCCAGATACTGGAACATGGTGTCCAGTTCCTGCTTGTCAGCATCGCTGCCCCAGTCGGCACGGGTGTCGTCCGGACCGCAGAAATTCCACGGGGCGTAGATGTGCAGGGATACGATCACATGGTCGTCTTTCGGAACCACCAGACCGCCGACAGCGTTCTTCTCTACGGACTGGGCATAGGTGCTGACAACCAGCGTTCTGTCCTTGTTGGAGCCACCGGAAGAACGGACTGTGTCCACAAATGCCTGATACAGGGCGTTGATAACGTCATAGGATTCCTGTGTGCCGCCGGTCCATTCCTCTGCGGAACCGATCATACGCGGTTCGTTCATGCCCTCGAAGATCAGGCGGTGGTCGTAGTTCTGGAATGTGGCACAGATCTGCTTCCAGATGTTTGTCAGGGTGGACTTATCGCTTTCCAGTTTTTCACTGGAGGGTGTCAGCCATGTGTAGTCATCGTGGTGTACATTCACAATGACATACAGCCCGTCGTTATAGGCGTAGTCTACAACTTCCTTGACGCGGTTCATCCACGCCGCATCGATGGTGCCATCGGCGGACATATGCTCGCTCCACGTTACCGGCACACGAATGGCATTGAAGCCGGCAGCCTTTACAGTGTCGATCATCTGCTGGGTGGTTTTCGGGTTGCCCCAGCCGGTTTCCGTATCGCTGGAGCTGGTGTTGTAGCTGTCCAGTGAGTTGCCCAGATTCCAGCCCACCTTGATGTTCTCCACGATCTGCTTGCTGGTCATGGCGTTGACCTGCTCCGCAGTAGGTGTTTCACCGGAAACTGCTGCCACTTCCCCGCCCTTGGAGGACTCGTCCGACTTCGGCTCGGTCTTGGTGGTCGTTCCGGTGCTGTTGCTGTAGCGGACGCTGATGTTGTTCAGGGTAATGCTGGGCTGGTCGCTCCACCAGTACCCCAGCATCACATCACCGCTGGGGTCAATGCTCTCCTTGACATCGTCCGGCACGATCCACGTCAGGGAAAGGCTGGAGGAATCTGTGAACACGCAGACGTTCTTGGTCTGATACCAGCCGGCATCGGTGGCACAGTCCGCGTTCTTGTCCACAGACACGCCGAACGCACCGGTGAACTTGCCCAGTGCACCAGTGCTGCTGATGTCAAAGGTGACTGTCTGAAGCGTATCCTCTGCCCCGATCAGGTCGGACAGAGCGATCTTCGCTGTCTTGGCTGCCTCATCGTTGAAACTCAAAGTTGCAGCCGGACTGGCGGAATTGGTACCGTCTACCGGCACTTCCTTGGTACGGGTGTAGGTACACACAATGCTGGACAGCTTCACCTGCTGCACGTTGCTCCACCAGTGTCCGAACAGGACTTCGCCGCTGGGGTCGATCTCCGTCTGGATCTCTGCGGGAACATTCCATGTGAATTCCGCATAGGCACTGTTCTGGGACTGCTCAAAGTCTGCCGCCTGATACCAGCCGGCATCGGTGGCACTGGCACAGCCGTCCTTGACGGAAACACCGTAGCCGCCCTTGAAGTCGCCCAGACTGGACGAACCGTCGGCGGAGTACACGATAAAGGTAAAGGACTGTACCACGTCGCCCTCCTGAATAAAGTTATCCAGCTTGGCTTTGTAATTGTTGGTGGTATCGCTGCCCTTGTCCAGCATGGCATTGATGTCGGTCAGTTCCGTGCCCAACGTGGTGGAAACCGTTTCTGTGGGGCTGACGTGAACTGTGGTAGTTTCCGCGGTGGTGGTTTCTTCCGCGGCGGTAGTGGTTTCCTTTTCAGAGGATTCCTCGGCGGCAGAAGACTCCGGCTGGCTGCTGTCGCTGCTCTGCTTGCCGCAGCCGGTAAATGCCGAGCCAGCCAGCACACCGGCGAGAAGCAGTGCCGTCAATTTTTTCCATGATCTCATATAGTTGTTCCTTTCTAAAAAAACAACGGATGCCAAAAGGATTTCAGCATCCGCCGTTTGTCTTTCCATCAAAAATGCGATTAGGGAAACGCTGAATGAAGCCTGTGCATCAGATGCATCGTCAGGCGTACTTTATGCAGGATTTCCTTAGTCTACTGTGACGATCTCGCCCATCTGGTTGCGGCCTGCACCAATGGCATTGGATTCGTCCGTGTCGATGTGCATTGCAGTTGCATAGTTCGGGGAAACACGGCAAACCACGTCACCCAGGATTGCCTTTCTGCCGTCTGTTTCAACACGTACCCAAACGATGTCCTTATCCTTTACGCCAGCCTTTGCTGCGTCTTCCGGAGTGAAGTGAATGTGACGCTTTGCCACGATCACACCCTCAGAAATTTCCAGCTGACCTGCCGGTCCCACAATGGTACATGCACCGGAACCTGCAACATCACCGGATTCGCGGATCGGAGCAGCGATGCCGATCGAACGTGCGTCTGTTGCAGACAGTTCTACCTGATTGGCACTCCGGAACGGGCCCAGAATGGAAACGTTCGGCAGTTCCTTCTTCGGTCCAACGATCGTTACGCGTTCTTCACTGGCAAACTGACCCGGCTGCGACAGCATCTTCTTGACAGTCAGTTCCTTTCCCTCACCGAACAGCACTGCGAATGCTTCCGCAGTCAGATGTACGTGTCTTGCAGATGTTTCAACAATAAACTTTTCAGACATGGTGTAATACCTCCCATAAATGCTAACCGGCAATGCACCGGCTTCTTACAATATTGTACTACTTTTTGCCGCTTTCGTCAAGGGTATAGTCCGATTTTCGTGAAAATCACACAGCCGCCCGGTTGTACACGCAATTTCCATATTTCTTGACATCTTTTTCAAAATGTGATACAATAGGACAAGAAAAAAGAGAGGAATTTGCCCTATGTATTACGTCTGTTATGTACTGCTGTACTGCATCATTTTTGCTTTTGGTGCGGCGATCGGCAGCTTTCTGAACGTCTGTATCTACCGTCTGCCCAAAGAGGAATCTCTCTGGCGGAACAACTCCCACTGCATGACCTGCGGTACACCCATTCGCAAGCGGGATCTGATCCCGATCTTCAGCTGGTGCCGTCTGCGGGGAAAATGCCACAGCTGCGGGGCAAAGATCCCCTTTCGCTACACGCTGGTGGAGAGCCTGAATGCGATCTTATACGTGTTGATCTTTGCCTATTTCGGCATCTTTGAACAGCCGGTCTATGCGGCTCTGGTATGTCTGTTCTGTTCGGCTCTGATCGTGGTCTTTTTCATGGACTTGGACACCCAGCTGATCAGTCTGTATGTGATCGGATTCATCGGGCTGCTGGGCGTTGCGGTTACGGTTTACGATGTCTGCACCGGAAACGGCACGCTGCTCTCCCACCTGATCGGAGCCGCAGCGGCATCGGTCCCGCTGTTCCTGCTGGTAATTCTGTCCGGCGAACGTGCCATGGGACGGGGCGACGCAGAACTGATGCTGGCAGGCGGCTTGTTTCTCGGTGTCAAAGGTGTTGTGGTAGGGCTGTTTCTGGGGCTGATCCTCGGCTGCATCTTCGGCATGATCCACAAGGCAAAAACCGGCGATTCCAAATTTGCCTTTGGGCCGTACCTCTCCGCCGGCATGGCAATGGCTCTGGTGGTCGGTGAACCCATTGCAAATCTGTACTTACAGCTCTGCGGTCTGAAATGACCGCCCGAACACAGAAAGGCTCATCTCCGGTACGCTCCGGAAATGAGCCTTTTCTTTTGTGCGGTATTGCCTTTGGGATTATTTCGAGCGTTACGCCGCCGGAGAAACACCCTCCACATGAATGGTGTAGTCCGTCATGATCTTATTGCTCCAGAAGAACCACTGCCCCGTCTTGGCGTTGTAGTTGTTCTTGGCAGACAGCACCTCCGTGCCGACCTTTACGGTATAGCTGTCAGAGAGCGTGTAGCCCGCCTTGGGGGTAATGGTGAAGTAGCACACGCCGCTGTCGTTGAACAGCGGATCGCTGAACGTGATGTTGCAGCCCGCCGCACTGGATTCGTCCAGACCTACGTTTTTGCCGTTTTCGCTGGCGGCAATGGGCGGTGCGGTGGTGGTGGTTGTTGTAGTTGTGGTGGTGGTTTGAGGGGCGGTGGTTGTTGTGGTTGTAGTAACAACTTCAACAGATTTAGGAAGGCAAGCAGCAATACTGTTTTCTCGATATACAGTGCTTACCATTTGAGCAAGTGGTGTGTCAGGATTAGCCTTATAAACAACTCCGTTTTTAATCCAGAGTTCGTGAAGACCATCTGTTACCATTTTAGTAGTAATGTGATATGTACACCAACCACACTGTTTTGTTTGCTCTAGCTGATTTGGCTTACCGCTTATAGAAACATCGCTGTTATTATATTTGGGGAAAATATGCAAAACACCGTAATCATCATTAAATGTGATTAAAACATCTTCTGATTTGGTATAGGTAACTGCATTCTCATAATTGGGAATTTCACTGATACTTCCGCCGCTACGAAGAATGTGAACTGTACTATACTCAGGATCATCATAAATATAATGAATTAAAAGTTCATCAGAAGAAATTGTGGAATCAGTCTGTTTATTACTGGTTGTTGCAGTGGTACTTATAGTCGTGCTGGTTGTGGCAGAAGTTGTAGTCGTTGCAGCCGTAGTTTCTGTCACGGAGGTAGTCGCCGTTGCGGTACTGCTTGCAGTAGTTTCCGCGGTGGTCGTTGCGGCAGTTGCAGTGGTTGCGGTTGTTGCAGCCGTACTTGTGGTTGCGGCGGTAGTTGTCGTGGTAGTCGTTGTTGTGGTGGTTGCTGTAGTCGTGGTGGTTGTGGTAGTTGTTGTGGTTGTAGCCGCAGTCGTCGTGCTGGTAGTCGTTTTGGCTGTGGTTTCGGTTTCAGGCGGCGGAGATGTGGTAGTCGTGGTAGTCGTTGTCGTTGCCGTATTTTTCGGAGCAACGATCTCGCACTGAATCTCCTCCGGACTGACACCCTTACAATAGAGGTGCACGATCTTATCCGCCGAAGCAGACGATGTCACAGCACTGTTTGAATTCATCATAAAGGTTTTCAGGTTCTGATCCGAAGCCAGCAGGGTGTAATCCTTGCTGTACACATCATAATTCAGCGTGGACGGATACTTGACAAACTTCACGCCCACTTCGCCCGCATTGGTGATATAGTCGCACTTCGTCCAGTCGAGGGTGATGTTGGTGTAGGTGCTGTCGCCGTTGATGGTGAGCATGGGGGTATTTTGTGTTGTTGTTTCTTCGGTTGTAACTTCACTTTTCTTTGCCCATGAAAAGCTGGTATCTGCATCCGGTTGAAAATTTGCATATACACCCTTATAACTCAAAACATAATAGGGATAATCAGACCATTTCATCAAAATATAAATTGCAACTGTATTATCAGAAATTTTTTCTACTTTTCCAAGATTTGCGGTTTTCAAATCTGCGGAATCATAAAAATGAATTCCTGTATTATCACCATCTGCTATTAAATTTCCAGTAGCCTCATTAACTCGGTACATTTTCAAAAACTTATCATTATCATTCGCGTTTCTGATAAATTCGTCTGCATCTACATTTGTAAATTGAACTTTGACAACATCACCAACTGCATATCCACTATTTCTCAGATCAATCGCAAATGTGCCTTTGTAATGCGTTCCCCCTCTTTTTACAATGCTTTGAATAATTGCCTGCTGGTCAGCTGGAAGTGTATAATATCCATCTTTATAAGTCCCATAATCATAATAATAAGTTCCATCTTTTATAATCTGTTGCAATAGGTTATTACTGCCAACTAATATCTGATACCCTTCATAACTCCAATAACCTCCACCCCAACTATATGGCACAAAGAAAAGCCCACTATAATCAAAATAAAATGTATTATTTTCTGTAGTCAATTCGCTTTCATCTTGAATAACTGTACTGAAATCTTCAATGTAATCCGGAATTTCGACTTTAATGCGAACATTATCATATATTTTAGCCAGTGTTCCGTCTGCTTTTGTCTGCATAGACGAACATGGTTCTACAATTGTACCACTGTCGGAATATGTGATTCTTCCCCAAATTGCCACCCAGCATTTTGAACGAATATTTCGATTTGTTGCGTCGGTTGGGTCAACTAGTTTTACTCGATAAATGACATTAATTTGTTTTTCAACATCACTCATTCCATAACCAACATCATTTATGCCATTTTTTCCATAAGACACATCACCATAATACGCTTTATAGCGATTAACAGCATCAATTTTTTCGGGTGATAATCCAGGTTGACTAATATCATAAGGAAAATTATTTTCGGCGAAAACATCCGTATAATTCACCCAGTTATCATCATCAGCCAAATCAGAACCGACCAGCACTTTTACATTTTGAAATCGTACTTCATAAGAGCCAGACACATCAGTTCCACAAGCAGCATACTCTCCGCCTCGTCCGTCGCCCTTCTGTGCTTCAACGCACGGAACAACTGCACGATATACAACATCTGTTCCATTGTAATTATATAAAAAAGAGTAGCGTTGCAAGCTAAATTCTACCTGTGATACTGAATTTAACGGATAATCTGTTAAATTGATTGCTGCACAATTGTCATGCGGCGGATTGTTACTTGTACCATTATATGTATTTACGAAGTCATTGTTTGGATAAAAATTATTTGAAAAAGCAGATGACCAGTCATTCGAAGTATTTCCATCATCGTCTTTCCATTTTTTTACTCTATCATCCAACAGCGTTACATTACCATTTCGATTAGTTGTTGTTTTTTTTATTGTTGTCATTGGATACGCACTCGCATCTGTGTAATTCGTCTTCAACACCAAATTACACTCCTGCACCGACTGCACCGCAGCGTACCCGTCGCAGGAAACCGCAATATCCACTTTCTGGCTGGTTTTCACCGCATCATGATAGGTCAGCGTCACCGTAAACACCGCATTGGCATCGCTGCTGGCACCGGTGATCTGATACACCTTTTGATTATCGGTGCTTTTTTCTGTATCCAGTGTCACGTATCTTCCGGCATCTGCACACAGAATGCCATACGCATTCCGCTGCACCTCGTCCCAGTTCCAGTACCGGCTCTGGGGCAGCTGGGTCTGTAATTCGTCTGCCAGATTATTCGCCACAGTCTGATAATTCTGAACCTTTGCCGCCTGCACATAGGCAGAGATATTCGGGGCACAGAGTGCCGCAATGATCGCCATGATCACCAGCACTACGATCAATTCCACAAGAGAAAAGCCTTTTCGATTTCGTTTCATCTCTCTCACCTCTCCGAAAATATACAGACGGACACGCCGAAGCGAAGCTTAACTTAACAGATCCAGAATCTCATTCTTGTTGTTGGATACCCGAATGGCATCATCCCGCCGGATCGTGCCGGCTCTTACCAGCCGTGCCAGATCGGCATTCAGGGTGTGCATGCCAAGTGCCGCACTGGACTGCATGACCGTTGCCAGCTGGAAGCACTTATTGTCACGGATCAGACTGCCTACCGCATCGGTTCCCACCAGAATTTCTGTAGCAGCCACACGGCCGCCGCCCATTGCCAGCGGGATCAGAGCCTGTGTGATAACGCCCTTCAGAATCGTGGACAGCTGTGTCCGGATCTGGTTCTGGGCGTGGGGCGGACAGCTGTCAATGATACGATCCAGCGTCTGTGCCGCACCGGTGGTGTGCAGAGTGGACATGACCAAGTGTCCGGTTTCTGCGGCGGTGACAGCGGCAGAAATCGTTTCGTAGTCACGCATTTCTCCCACGAGAATGACATCAGGGTCTTCACGGAGAGCAGAACGCAGGGACGCTGCAAAACTCTTGGTATCCACGCCGATTTCACGCTGGTGAATGACCGACATGCCCGACTCGTAAACATATTCCACAGGGTCCTCAATGGTGATGATATGCTCCGAACGATTCTTGTTGATATAGTCGATCATGGCGGACAGAGTGGTAGATTTACCGCTTCCCGTCGGACCTGTCACCAGAATCAGTCCTCTTGGCTGGTCTGCCAACTCCCGCAGCACTTTCGGCATTTGCAGCTGTTCCAGTGTGGGAATGGTGTTGTTCAGCAGACGAATCGTGGCTGCCACCTTTTTCATCTGCCGGAAAACGTTGACACGCTGGCGGCAATAGTCCGGCGTTTCAATAGCAAAGTCCACGTCGTCGCCGTTTTCCAGCTGTTCCCGCTGTTCATCACTCAGCATGGACAGGATCATTTCCCGTGTTTCTGCCGCCGGAAATGAAAAGCCGCTGTCCAGCAGTTGCCCGTGGATACGGAACGAAACCGGCATGCCCTCGCTGATGTGAATATCAGAGCATTTCTTCTCCCGTGCTTTCATAATAAGTTCATTCATGGTCATGGCGGTATACCGTCCTTTCTGCAATCATTAGTCGGAATAATATGCGATCTTCATAACTTCTTCCGGCGTGGTCACGCCCTCTTTTACCAAGTCAATGGCACTGTCCAGCAGACTCCGCATGCCCTGTGTTTTCTTGGCATACTCCAGCATTTCCTGACTGTCTGCACTTTTGGCGATCATGCGTTTCAGCGTTTTGTCTATATATACCATTTCGTGAATGGAAATACGCCCTTTATAGCCCGTGTAGTTGCAGACCTTACAGCCCTTGCCGCGGGTAATCATGGGAATGCCGTCCCCGACAATGGCGATGTCATCTGCTGTCGCCGGTTCTTCGTATTTACAGAACTGGCAGACCTTACGCACCAGACGCTGTGCCACGATACCTACCACAGAGTTGGAGATCAGATACGGTGCCACGCCCATATCCGCCAGACGGACAATGGACGAAATGGCATCGTTGGTATGCAGGGTGGAAACTACCAGGTGTCCGGTGATTGCAGAACGCACGGAAATTTCAGCCGTTTCTGCGTCACGGGTTTCACCGATCATGATAATATCCGGATCCTGTCGCAGCAGGGCACGCAGTCCCACTGCAAAGGTCATGCCGGCAGTCACATTAACGGAAGTCTGCGTGATATTGGGCAAATCTTTTTCCACAGGGTCCTCAATGGTAGAAATATTTACCGGTCGCTGGGACAGATGCTGCAATACCATATACAGCGTGGTCGTTTTACCGGAACCGGTCGGCCCCGTAATATAGATGATGCCGTTGGGGGCGGACATCATCTTCATCAGCATGTTATAGGAATACTCGTTCATGCCAAAGTGACCGGCGTGGTCGATCTTGGTATCCGACACCAGATAACGCATAACGATCTTCTCGCCGTGTGTCGTCGGCAGAACGGAAATACGCATACTGATGTCGATTCCCTCCAGCACAGCGTGGAAGTTGCCGTCCTGCGGGATACGTTTTTCCGCGATGTTCAGGTTGCTCATGATCTTGATACGGGCAACAATGGAGTTGTGCAGTGCCTTTTCCAGTGTCAGATAGCTGACCATCTGACCGTCGATACGCATACGCACCTGTGTGAAATCCTTAAACGGTTCAATGTGAATATCGCTGGCGTTGGTGCTGTATCCCCGCACCAACAGCGAGTTGATCAGCTTGATGATCGGCACATCGTCGTCCGCATCGTCTGCCGTCAGCTGGGGCACCTCAATATCTTCTGCGGAAATATTCGCCTTTTTGGCTGCCTGCTTGGTACTGATCTCGGCATAGTAATACTCGATCGCCTTTTTGATTTTCGGACTTTCACTGAGCAGCACTTCCAGCGGCATATCCACGATCTGCCGAATATCTTCCTGTGCGTAGAAATTCAGCGGGTCAGACATGGCGAGCTGTAGACGGCTGTCGTTTTCCGACAGGGCAATGACGTTGTATTTTTCCGCAAGCTGCTTGGGCACCTTGGCAACCACGTCTACATTGACCTCATACTCCTCCAGATTGACCATCTGGAGATCCAGCTTTTTCCCCAGTGCCTCCAGAACCTGTGTTTCTGTGACAAATCCCATTTCCTGCAGCAGTGTGCCGAAACGCACCTTCTTGCCGCTTTGTGTCTTCTGGAATTGCAGTGCCTGATCGATCTGTTCCTGTGTGATATAGCCATATTCTTTCAGCACTTCACCAATGGGTAAATTCTGCAATGTTCTCACCTTTTTCTATTGTTTCTATAGCGACACCGTGCAAAGCCGTCAGGCGGGCTTTGTGCGGTGCTGCCCTATGGCAATACCGCACAAAGAGCATCTGGCGACTTTGCACGCCATCTGCTTGCAAATTTCCCGTCATATTTCACAAAAATGCTCGTGAATACATCCAGTATTCACTCCGCTTTTTGTTTCATCTGACGAAAAATTTGACGACGCATCTGTCGCACAATCTTTGTGCGGCATTGCCCTATGTTTTATTCCAGACTGCCGATGTATAAATACCGCGAAGCTGCCACAGAACTGTCGTATATGTCGGAGGCATTCAGCGTTGCCTTTACCGTTGCCTGATTTTGCAGCTTGACCATTCTGGTTTCCGAGTAGTACACAGTATCGTTCCGCGAGATCCGCACATCTACTGTCACTGTTACATCATCGACTTTTTGGACAAGGATCTTTGCCTGATAAGTCCCCAGCTTACAGAGCACCTGATCGACCGTTGTTCCAGCACTGTCGGTGTCTGAATAGTAAATCGTCCCTTTTTCTTTCAGTTCGCTCTTTCCGTCTTGTGTGTCCACATACAGTACGACCTGATGGGCACAGCCGTCATCAGCAGCGATCGTTTCTGTTTCCTGCTGTCCGATGGTCTTGGCATACGCCAGATGACTTTCCAGCTGTTCCATGACCGCGATTCCCTTGGACTGGGCATTGAACATGATGACATTCTGGCAGAAGATCCGCATGGCATTCAGCAGGATTCCCGAAGCAGAAGCCACCAGAATGCCGATCAGCAGAACGGTAACCACTTCTTCTGCCAGCGTAAAACCTTTTCGGTTTTTCACAAGTTTCCGCATCTGCTTTCCTCCCTTACGGTTTCGGTTGATACTGAATGAAATTGTCCGCGGAACGCCTCTGCACATCAAAAGTTTTGGTCTTTTCGTCCCCGCTTGTGCGGTCCCGATATGTTACTGTAATCGTAGTATCAGAAGTTTCCGCAGCAGCTCCCGCCAGATCCACAGCGGCATTTTTCCGCTGCTGGTTCTTCAGCTTCGCACCGGAGTTCAGAAAATTCGAGCCGGAAGCGATCCCGATCATGCCGATTGCAAAGGACATGGAGATCATGGCAAATGCAATCACCACTTCCACAACAGTGGTTCCTTTTCGCAGTTTCCGCATTTTGTCACGCCTCCCTTTACAATTGATAGTAGCCGTCCCACCGCCACTGGGTCGCATTCGCGGGAACTGACAGCTTTCCACAAACTTCTGACAATTCCTTTTCCCCGCTGCCAGCAGTGTTCCGCGTCACCTTTGCCGTGAGATAGATCTCACCGGACAGCCGCCTTTTGTTGGCATCGGTTTCGCTGTCGTTGACCACAGAGTGATTCACCGTTACCGTACATTTCCAGTTCCCCGCATCGGGGAGTGAGATCGTAAAGGTTTCCGCGGTGTTGCCGTCGCTGACGAAAATGCTCTGATAGGTTGCTCCGGTGGTTTCGTCCGTCACCGTGCCCTCTTTCAAAATGTCCTGCTGTACCAAAGTGATCGCGGATTCTGCATAGAACTTTGCCTGTACGCGGTTGTTTTCCTCCTGCTCCCGCATGTAATACATACGGTCTACAAGAATGATCCCCGCCGAGATCAGCGAGATCATCAGCATGACCAGCACCGCCCACAAAATCGCTGCACCGTTTCGCTGTGCTGTTTTCCGTTTCATATTGGCATCACCCTGTTTATGCAGCATCTGCTGCTGTGGTTATGATCGTGGTCGTTGTCATTTCTTCCGCCGCAATGTCTGCTGTTGCCGACTGCATGGCTTTTTCCGCCGCTTCTTCGGTGGTTTCGTCGGAATCCACATCATCTGTATAGTCTGTTTCCAGCGGACTCTGATACATGTACGCGGTAATCGTCATGGTAAAATTATACCAATCCTGAAATTTATCCGCATTTGCCGCAGCCTGTTCCTGTGCTGCCGGCTTTTCCACACTGTTGAAAGAATATGCAGTAACGCCCAGAAACGACACCCGATTGACAAAGTCCAACATTTGTTTCATGTTCTGATAGGTGCCTTCCATCGTATAGGTAAAGTCGCAGCAGTATTCACCGGTGGCGGTATATGCAGCACCGCTGCCATCACCTGTGCTGCCGTCACCTGTGCTGCCGTCCGAAGCATCTGTTCCGGAGGCAGAACTGTCTGTGGTACCGGCTACCTCGTCCGGCGAAGCAGTCACCAGATTGCCCTCACCGTCAATATAATACTGCATGGTCTGCCCGATGTTCAAGCCATCGACAGTGACACCTACTTCATTCATCACAAAGGTAAGAAAACGGTCGATCCGTTCCGCATCGCTCAGCGGAAACAGCTTCTTGGTTTCCTCGCCATTTTTCTCTTTCCAATCCTTTAGTGAGGCAATATTCTGGTCATAACTCTGACTTTGCAGCAACAGGTCGGAATACTGCTGGTTCAGAACCTCCAGCTGTTCCTTTGCTGCCGAGACTTTCGTCATCAGCGGACGGATCAGAAGCTGCACAAACAGTACAACGACCAATACGACACCCAGCACAGAAAGCAGAACTGCCTGCTTTCGGGTAATTTCCGTTGTCATTGTACCACCTCCGTTGTTGTTTCCACAGGATTGCCGTCGGCATCCGTTGCAGTAGTTTCCGCCGACTTGAATACGGCGTTCACTGTATAAGTATACACGCTGTCCGAAAGCGAATAGCCGTCATAGGTGATCGAGGAGAACAAGTCCAGCCGTGTCAGGTTCGTCACAAATGTGGAAACATACTGGCTGTTCGTCGAACTTGCCGCAATGGAAAGGGTGCTGCCGTCATAGGAAAGTCCGGTGATCTCTGCCACCTGAATTTCTCCTCCGCCGGGGCTGACCGTTTTCTCACAGCCAACCAGCTTCTGCACCAGATCTTCGGAAAAGTTGTCGCAGATCTCCTGTGTCCCGTCAATGGTAGCCCGCACCTCAGTATAAACATCACCGGCAGTCCGCAGTATGCTGATGTCATTCGCCACAGCGTTGGCGTTGTTGATCTTTTCCATCAATGCGGTATCGTTTGCCTTGGTTTCCATTTCTGAAACCAGATTCTCTTGGGTGTGGACGTAGATCCGTGCACCGGCATAACTGCCGCCCAGCAGCAGCACTGCCACTGTCCCCAGTATGCCGAAAAGAACACCTTTTTTCATGGTGTTCTTTTTCGGTGCCACGACAAGAGGATACAGGTTAATATCCTTTTTTGGTAGTTTTGCCATTTTGGATTCCTCCTGTCCGATTTAGTCCGAATAACGTATCATACTGCCCAGCAGCACCGTGTACTCGCTGGGATTCATCTCCAGCGGAACAGTCAGTTCCGTAGGGAGAAACTCCGGAAATGTCCGCACATTTACACCGAAATTTTCCGCGAAGTGCGGGAAGATCTGCACAGCATCTTCCGGAAAGCCGCTCAGGTAAACGTCCGTAATATCAGAGCCGGTCTGTTCCGACTTGTTGAACTGGATAATGCTGTTGATATTCTGCCCCACTTCCCGTTCGAAGCCCTCATCGGTAGGGTCTGCCAGAATCCGGCTGCGGCGGGTCATGACGAAGTTGTCATTGGAAAACAGACACTGCATCAGCATATTCTTATCCAGAATGAACACGGCATAGGTTTTTCCCTGTAAAGATTTCAGCCGTCGCATCATTTTGATCAGACAGTTCTGCACCAGATCAATGACTTCCAGTTCGATCTTCGCCTCTTTGAACAGGCTGATATAGCTGGTGATGAACTCCCTGGTGGAAACCACCGCCAGAATACTACAGGAGCCGTCCGGATTTTTCGGGGTCACCACGGAATAATCCACCAGCATATTCTGAATTCCCTCAATATCCCGCAGTTCCCCGCGAATAAAACCGGGCACATTTTTCGGAGCGATCTGCGGAACTTTCAGAGGCTTTACGGTAATGGAACTGCCGTTTACCACCAGCGTCACGCCCTTTGCAGGCAGGTTGTACTTCTGCCACATTTCCGTCAGGGTATTCTGGAGAGAGTAGTTGTTCATGATAATGCCGTTCAGGATACAGCCTTCTTCCAGCGGTTCTTCATAGCAGTTTACCACCTGCAATTTATTTTTCACACAGCTGCCCATCAGCACCTGTATTTTGCTGTTGGTAATATACACGTGTGCAGAAACATCTTTTTTCTTCACGGAAGTTCACCTCTTTTTCTCTTAGAACCGGTTCAGGAATCGTCCTGCGGTCTGTGCGAGCCACGAGAAGACCGCACCGGTGTTTTCGTCGATATTGCCGTACATGGAGTACATGGGAACGAGGACGGAAACCATAACGCCGGCAACAACAACACCCAGAATGACGATCATCAGCGGTTCGATAATGGACATCATGGACTTGATCGCGGCACTGGATTCATATTCGTAGTCGTCCGCGGTGGAAAGCAGCATTGCGTCCAGCTTACCGGTTTCTTCGCCGACTTTAATGGTATCGCCCAGCTTGCTGTCGAAGCCGTCCATTGCCATAATGGATTCCGACAGGGCGTTGCCCACGCGGATACTCTTGATACAGTCGTCAAACTGGGAACGGAGATAGCTGTTGTTCACGGTGTCCCGCGAGATTTGCAGGGCGTTCAAAATGGAAAGTCCGCTGGTATACAGCGAAGCCAGCGTTCTGGAAAAGCTTGCCGTATAGACGATACGCACCAGATTGCCGATTTTTGGCAGGTGCACGATCATGCGGTCGATCACCAGACGGGAAGCCGGCGTTCGCATCAGCATGACAAAGACAACCACAATTGCCGCCACCACGCCGATCGCCACATACCAATAATGGGTAAGGAAATCGCTCATACCCATGAGGATCCGTGTCATCAGCGGCAGTTCCATATCGGTGAACATATCGCCGAACATGGGGAGAATAAACGTAAACATTACAATAATGACCAGCACCAGCAGAATGACCAGCACCAGCGGATACGCCAAAGCACCCTTGACCTGCGATTTGATACGCTGCTGTTTCTGGAAATGCTCGCCCATGTTGATAAACGTATCCCCGATCTTACCGCTTGCCTCGCCGGCACGCACCATACTGATGAGCAGTTCGGGGAACACCTTGCCCTGATCTGCCATTGCATCGGACAACGCCTTGCCGTGTTTCAGGTCGGTGGTGATGTCAGAGAAGCATTTTCTCGCGAACTTGGAAATGCTGGCACGATTGGAAATAATATTGAACGACTGGATCACCGAAACGCCCGCGTCCAGCAGGCTGCCCAGCTGGCGGCAAAAGTCCGTCAGTTCCTTGGCTTTCAGCTTAGAGCCGAACGAAGTCTTACTGGTCTGGGTGTAGTCCAGCAAGAACAGATCTTTCTTTTTCAGTTCGTTCAGCAGTGCCTCCGGATCGGAAGCAGCAAGCGTCCCACGCACCATTTTTCCGCTCATGGCTGTGGCACGATATTTGTAATTTGGCACTGTATTCACCTCTTTTTGGTGTGGTTTTTTTGCCTTCCTTGAAAAGGGAGACTTGGCTTGTTCAGGCTCCCTTTTGTGTATTATAGGCTCCCCTTTAGGGCACCCGCAGGGCGTGCCTTGTGCTGAGCTGGCAGCCGCAGGCTGACTGAGG
>OGPJ01001056.1_pt1 | contig 20202 bp, 19 predicted proteins | sample 1552831 | NCBI WGS metagenome assembly OGPJ01 (sample SAMEA2579914, study PRJEB22360) | human gut metagenome | biome: human gut; feature: human-associated habitat; material: faeces | place: Denmark | collected 2008/2010
CAATGCTGGATGGCTTTAAGGCTAATTGTGAATACTTTAAACTTGCATTTCTTGACAAGACGTCTGTAGCACTTGGAAGGCAGTTCCGAGAGCTGCTTCCAGTGCTCTGGATGAAGGGAGGAGCCGTTGGCGCGGCGGTCAGCGAAACGCAGGTGCTGTTTACAGCACGAAGCGATCGCCGGACACCACAGGAGAGGCGGGACACCTCCCTCCTGTTCAAGCATAAACCCTCGTCTATCATTCAACGTCAAAAGGAGAAATCGTGGAAAACAAACAGCTCAATCTTTCCGAACCCGAAAATATCATGGGCACCATGGATGTCAACCCGCTGCTGATCAAGCTCAGCATCCCGATGATGATCTCCATGCTGGTGCAGGCACTGTACAACGTGGTGGACTCGATCTTTGTCGCCCGTGTCAGTGAGAACGCCCTGACCGCCGTCTCTCTGGCCTTTTCGCTGCAGAACATGATGTTCGCCGTGGGCATCGGCACCGGCGTGGGTGTCAACGCCCTGCTCTCCAAGAGCCTGGGCGAAAAGAACCAGTCCCGCGCCAACAAGACCGCCGAGAACGGCCTGTTCCTGGCACTGTGCAGCTACCTGGTCTTTCTGGTGCTGGGCCTGACCGTTGTGCGCCCCTACTTCTACGCCCAGACCGCCGATGCCGACATCGCCGAGCAGGGCATCCGCTACCTGACCATCTGCTGCGTGCTCAGCCTGGGCATGTTCATGCAGGTGATGAACGAAAAACTGCTGGCCGCTACCAGCCGCACCACCCTGAGCATGATCAGCCAGCTGGTGGGTGCCATCGTCAACATCATCCTTGACCCCATCTTCATCTTTGGCTACTGCGGCGAGGCCCTGTCCGGCACCACCGGTGCAGCTTTGGCCACCGTCATCGGCCAGTTCTGCGGCGCAGGGGTCTCCTTCTACCTCAACCTCCGCAAGAACCCCGATATCCAGCTGGATTTCAAGGGCTTCCGCCCCAGCGCCGAAGCCATCAAACGGATCTACGTTGTCGGCCTGCCCAGCATCGCCATGCAGTGCGTGGGCAGCGTGATGACCTTCCTGATGAACCAGATTCTCATGGCCTTTACCGCCACCGCCGTGGCCGTGTTCGGCGTTTACTTCAAGCTGCAGAGCTTCGTTTTTATGCCCATCTTCGGCATGAACAACGGCATGGTGCCCATCATCGGCTACAACTACGGTGCCCGCAAGCCCGACCGCGTCAAAAAGACCATCAAGTGCGCCATGTTCTATGCCGAGGCCATCATGCTGGTCGGCTTCCTGCTGTTCCAGTTCCTGCCCGACAAGCTGCTGGGCCTGTTCTCCGCCAGCGAGGCCATGCTGGCCATCGGCAAGCCTGCCCTGCGCATCATCTGCTTCCACTTCCTGCTGGCCGGCATGAGCATCATCCTGTCCTCCACCTTCCAGGCGCTGGGCAACGGCATGTTCAGCCTGATCATCTCGGTCTGCCGCCAGCTGGTGGTCCTGCTGCCCGCCGCCTGGCTGCTGAGTAAGACCGGCAACGTGAATATGGTGTGGTGGTCCTTCGTCATTGCAGAGCTGGTCAGTGTGACCCTGAGCTTTGTGTTCTTTGCCCGCCTGGACAAGAAGATCATCGAGCCCATGTACGACAACGCTGCCGCTGCACAGTAAACCGTTTCAAAACCCGTCCGGCACAAGAAAGGAACGTGACCTTTTATGGCAAAGAAGTTGAAATGGAATCTGATCCTGATGAGCGTGCTCTACCTGGGGCTGGGCATCTTCCTGCTCATGCGGCCCTCCACCGCCCTCAACGTGGTCTGCTACGCCCTGGGCGGCGTGGTGCTGGTGTGCGCCGCCGTTCAGCTGGTGCGCTACTTTGCCGTGGAGCGCGGCATCTTTCAGAGCCAGCTCACCCTCATCTCGGGCATCATCTGCCTGGGCCTGGGCGCGTTCCTCATCCTCCGCAGCGACATCGTGGTGCGCATCCTGCCCATCGTGTTCGGCCTGTTCGTTATCTTCGACAGCCTGGGCCGCATCCAGAACGCTCTGGACCTGCGCCGCTGTGAGTACCCCAGCTGGAAGGGCTTCCTGCTGCTGCCGGTGCTCAGCGTGGTGCTGGGCGTGGTGATGATCCTGAACCCCTTCGGCACCATGGAGACGCTGGTCATGGCCATTGGCATCATCCTCATTATCGAGGGTGCCATCAACCTGCTCAGTGCCCTGTACACCGTGCTGGCCATCCGCCGCTTTGCCAAGCTCCACCCCGAGACCCAGTCCATGCTGGAATCCCTGACCGGTCAGGATCTGAACGGTGACGGCGTGATCGCCCCGGACATCGCCCCTGCCGACGTGGAAGCCTCCGCCGTGGAGCTGGATCATGTGGATGAGAGCGCGGAAGTGGAGCAGGAAGAGGATTAAACTCCCTCCGTCATCGCTGCGCGATGCCACCTCCCTCCATGAGGGAGGCTTTGGCCACCCCCATAAAGCTTCCCTCCGAGAAAAGGCTCCCTCTCCGAGGGAGCTGTCGCCGACAGGCGACTGAGGGAGTTTGTAACTAATAGTAAAGGATAAAACTAGAGATGGAAAAATACGATCTGATCATTGTGGGTGCCGGTCCGGCCGGCATCTTCACTGCTGTAGAGCTGCTGCGCCACGGCAGCAAGAAAAAGATCCTGCTGGTGGAAAAGGGCAAGCCGGTGGAAAAGCGCCACTGCCCCAAGGCCGAGCTGGGCCACTGCGTCAACTGCCGCCCCACCTGCGCCATCACCACCGGCTTCTCCGGTGCAGGCGCGTTCTCGGACGGCAAGCTGAGCCTCTCCTATGAGGTGGGCGGCGACCTGCCCAGCCTGATCGGCGAGGAGTTCGCACAGGAGCTCATCCATTACACCGATAAGATCTACCTCGAGTTCGGTGCCGACCCCCATGTGGAGGGCATCTACACCGGCGAGGACATCAAGGAGATCCGCAAGAACGCCATCCACGCCGGTTTGAAGCTGGTGGACTGCCCCATCCGTCATCTGGGTACCGAGAAGGCCCAGCAGCTGTATCTGGCCATCCAGAACTATCTGGCCGACAACGGCGTGGAGATGCTGTTCAGCACCGAGTGCGAGAACATCATTCTGGAGAACGAGGAGTGCAAGGGCGTGCTCATCAGGGGACCCAAGGACGAGGAAGCCCATGCTGTTTATGCCGATACTGTGGTCATCGGCACGGGCCGCCGCGGTGCCGACTGGCTGGAGAAGATCTGCGCCGAGCACCACATCGCCCACAAGCCCGGCACCGTTGACATCGGCGTGCGCGTGGAGTGCCGCAACGAGGTCATGGAAAAGGTGAACAAGGTGCTGTATGAGTCCAAGCTCATCGGCTACCCCAAGCCCTGGAAGAACAAGGTGCGCACCTTCTGCCAGAACCCCGGCGGCTTTGTGGCTCAGGAGAACTACGACAACGATCTGGCCGTGGTCAATGGCCACAGCTTCAAGGAGAAGAAGAGCGAGAACACCAACCTGGCCATCCTCGTCTCCCACAACTTCACCGAGCCCTTCAATCAGCCCATCGCCTACGCCCAGAAGGTGGGTGAGCTGACCAACATGCTGGGCGCGGGCCACATCCTGGTCCAGCGCTACGGCGACATTCTGGACGGCAAGCGCACCTGGCCCAAGGAGCTGGCGCAATCCAACGTCAAGCCCACCCTGAAGGATGCCGTGGCCGGTGATATCACCGCCGCCATGCCTTACCGCGCCATGACCAACATCATCGAGTTCATCAAGATGCTGGATATGGTTGTGCCCGGCTTTGCCGCCAACGAGACCCTGCTTTACAGCCCCGAGCTGAAGTTCTACTCCAACAAGGTCAAGATGGACGAGAACCTCGACACCAACATCCGGGGCCTGCACTGCCTGGGTGACTCCTCCGGCTGGACCCGCGGCCTGATGATGGCCTCCGTCATGGGCGTGCTCATGGGCCGGAAGCTGGCCGAAAAGGAAGGGTGCTGATCGCACCTTCCCGCCCCTCAAAACGCAAAAAGGACTGCTCCGTCGGAGCAGTCCTTTTGTAATTTCAGCGCAGCTTATTCCGGTTTGGAGAATTTGACAGGCAGCGGGTTCTGGCGGGATCCCGGTTTATTTTGGAATGATCTGCATTTTCTTGCCGGATTCAATTGATTTTTCACCAAAAAATCGGTATACTATTTCCAGAGTACTGTGCGTTGTGCCCAATGCACAGCGCGCACAGGGAGGTATTGCTATGCACGATTCCCCGGGAAGCGTCGTCACCCAGCTGTGCTCCGGGCTCCAGCTTTACAGCGCCGAACGGCGCATTGCGGACTGCATTCTTGCAGATGTAAAGTGGGCCTCGGTCGCCACCTCTGCGGAGCTTGCAAAGGCCAGCCACTCGTCCGAAGCCACGGTCACCCGGCTGTGTCACAAGCTCGGCTACGCAAATTATCGCAAATTCCAACTGGAGCTTGCGCGGGATGTGCTGGAGCAGCAGGAAACGGAGGCCCGCAAAAGGCCCCCCAATGACCCGCTGCATCAGGCCCTGCTCGATCTTCAGAACAACCGTCAGGAGGAGGTTCAGGCCACCATTCAGGCCTTGAACCTTGTCCAGCTGAGAAAGGTGCTTTCCATTCTGCGGGCGGCAGAGATCATTGAGATCGAAGCCAACGGCAGCAGCCTGCCCGTTGCTATGGATGCTTCGCTCAAGCTGGGCAGTCTGGGCAAGCGCTGCATGATCAGCCCGGTGCCAGAAAAGGCACGGTCTTTCGCTTCGGCACTGACCCCAAAAGATGCCCTGCTGCTCATTTCCAGCGCAGGCCGCTGCGAGGCGTTGGAGACGGCCGCCCGTGCCGCCAAGAAGAACGGCACACCGGTCATCCTCATCACCTGCGACAAGCGCTCGGCGCTGGCAGGCCACGCCAGCTATACCCTGCTGGCCTCCAACCGTATCCAGCGCATTGCCAGCGATATGATGCCTTCCCAGCTTTCGGCAGCGCTGGTGGTGGAGGTGCTCTACTACCTGCTGGTGGGCAATTTCGATCTGAATTAAGCGCAAAAAAGTCCCGGCCGTTCTGGTCGGGACTTTTTGCTGTGCTTAAGCGATCATGCGTTAAAAACGTACTTGTTCATGCGGTGGAACGCCTCCTCGATGCGGGAACGGGGAGAAGCCAGATTCATGCGCAGGTGGCAGGGGCCAAAGAACATGGTGCCATCCTGGATGGCAGCGCCCACATCCCAGCAGGCGCGCTCCACATCCTCAATGGTCTTGCCGTGGGCCTTGCACCAGTCGGTGCAGTCCACGAACAGCATGTAGGTGCCCTGCGGCTTGGAGACGGTCACGCCCTCGAAATGCTTCTCGATGTAATCGCAGGCAAAGTCGATGTTGCCGGTCAGCACCTCGCAGAGCTCGTCGGTCCACTCGTAGCCCTCGGGCTTGTAAGCACCGATCAGGGCGTGCATGGAGAGAACGTTCATCATGTTGTAGTGGCTCAGGCTGGACTCTTTTTCCATGCGGTCACGCCACCAGCTGTTGTAAACGATATGGTAGCTGCCCACCAGACCGGCCAGATTGAAGGTCTTGGAGGGGGCATAGAAAGCGGCGGTGCGCTGGCGGGCATCCTCGCTCACAGACTGGGTGGGGATGTGCTTGTTTCCGCTCAGGATGATGTCCGACCAGATCTCATCGGAGACCACATACACATCGTACTTCTTGTACAGCTCCATGGCCTTTTCCAGCTCCCAGCGCTCCCACACACGGCCGCAGGGGTTGTGGGGGTTGCACATGATGGCGGCATGGATCTTTTCCTCTTTCAGGTGCTTTTCCATGTCCTCAAAGTCCATCCGCCACACGCCGTTTTCATCCTTGACCAGCGGGCTGTGGACAGCCTCGTAGCCGTTGTTCTTCAGGCTCATGGTGAAACCGATGTAGGTGGGGCTGTGGATCAGGATCTTGTCGCCCTTGGAGCAGACGCAGTTCAGGGCGCTGATCACGCCGCCCAGCACGCCGTTCTCGTAGCCGATGCACTCCTTGGTCAGGCCCTGCACGCCGTTGCGCTTTGCCTGCCACCGGATGATGGAATCGAAGTATTCATCGGTGGGGTTGAAGTAGCCAAACGCGGGGTGGTTGGTGCGCTCGATGATGGCTTCCTGGATGGTGGGCACGGTGGGGAAGTTCATATCGGCCACCCACATGGGGATGGCGTCAAAGCCCTCCTTGGGGGCGGCGGGGGCAAAGCCGGTGCCAAGGCCATCCACTGCAATGGCATCCTTGCCGTGGCGGTCCATGATGGAAGTGAAATCGTATTTCATAGCGGTGCTCCTTCTCTCAAAATTTTTATCTGGCCCCACTTTAACACACTTTGCCGCCGGGCGCAAGCAGTCAGCACGTTTCCCCGGATATCGTGCGGAAAAATCACGAATTTTTACGGTAATTGCACGCAAAAAGCCGGTCGGCATACGCCGACCGGCTTTTATTGGTATTGACTTTCCGGATCAGCCCAGCATCTCGTGAGCGGTCTTGCAGATGGTCGCTGCATCCAGACCGTACAGCTTGAGCAGGTCCCATGCGGGGCCGGAGCAGCCGAACTTGTCCTGCACGCCCACGCGGCGGACAGGGGTAGGCAGCTTCTCGCTCAGGACGGCGCAGACGGCTTCGCCCAGACCGCCGATGACGCTGTGCTCCTCGGCGGTGATGACCTTGCCGCACTCCTTGGCGGCCTTGAGGACGATCTCCTCGTCCAGAGGCTTGATGGTGTGGATGTTGATGACCCGGGCGTGAATGCCCTCGGCAGCCAGCTGCTCGGCAGCCAGACGGGCCTCGTTGACCATCAGACCGGTGGCGATGATGGCAATGTCGCTGCCCTCGGTGATCTGCTCGCCCTTGCCCAGCTCAAAGTGGTAGGTGGCCTCATCGTGGAACACAGGCACAGCCAGACGGCCGAAGCGCAGGTAAACAGGGCCCTGCATGGCGTAAGCGGCACGCACAGCGGCACGGGCCTCCACATCGTCTGCGGGGCAGATCACGGTCATGCCGGGCAGGCTGCGCATCAGGGCAAAGTCCTCGCAGCACTGGTGGGAAGCACCGTCCTCGCCCACGGAGATGCCGCCGTGGGTGGCACCGATCTTGACGTTCAGGCGGGGGTAGGCGATCGAGTTGCGGATCTGCTCAAAGGCACGGCCTGCGGCAAACATGGCAAAGCTGGAAACAAAGGGAACATAACCCATGGTGGCCAGACCTGCGGCCACGCCCATCATGTTGCCCTCGGCAATGCCGCAGTCGAAGTGACGGTCCGGGTGCGCCTTGCGGAACATGCCGGTCTTGGTGGCGGCAGCCAGGTCAGCGTCCAGCACCACCAGGTCGTCGTGGCCCTCGGCGGCCAGCTCCTTCAGGGTGTTGCCGTAGCTGTCACGGGTAGCGATCTTCTTCACTTCTGCCATCTTACTTGTCCTCCTCTTCCAGCGCGGCGTAAGCTGCATTCAGCTCCTGCATGGCCTGTGCGTATTCCTCATCGTTGGGGCCCTTGCCGTGCCAGTCAACGGAGTTCTCCATAAAGGAAACGCCCTTGCCCTTGAGGGTATCCAGAATGATGCAGGTGGGCTTTTCGTTCTCAGCGCGGAAAGCGGCGATGGCGCTCTCAATGGCATCAAGATCGTGGCCGTTGATGGTCAGCACGTTGAAGTTGAAGGCCTTCAGCTTCTCCTCCAGCGGGGCGCTGTTCATCACGGTCTCGGTGGTGCCGTCGATCTGCAGATGGTTGCGGTCCAGCATAACGCAGAGGTTGGACAGGCCGTAGTGAGAAGCAAACATAAAGGCTTCCCAGCACTCGCCTTCTTCCACCTCGCCGTCACCCAGGATGGTGTAAACATTGATGGGCTTACCGGCGTGCTTGGCACCCAGTGCCATGCCGCAGGCGGCGCTCACGCCCTGACCCAGACTGCCGGTGGACATATCCACGCCCGGCACACTGTTCATGTTGGGGTGGCCCTGCAGGTAGCTGCCGATCTTGCGCAGGGTCTTGAGGTCCTCCACCGGGAAGAACCCACGCTCAGCCAGCGCGGCGTACAGCGCCGGAGCCGCATGGCCCTTGGAGAGCACCAGACGGTCGCGGTCAGGGTTCTTGGGATCCTTCGGATCCACCTTCATCTCTACGAAATAGAGGTACGCCAGCACCTCGGCGATATCCAGGCTGCCGCCCGGATGGCCGCACTTGGCGCTGTGAGTGCCCTCGATCACGCCCATGCGAATGTGGCAGGCGTGTTTTGCCAGGGTAAGCTTTTCTGCATTTGTCATCTTTGGTCCTCCCGTATGAACCTCAGCGTTTGCATCGGATATGATACGCACCCGGGCCGTACGCCCCGATGCGCTATTTCTCAAGTCTATATTATCTATTCTATGCAAAAACGTCAAGGTTCTTTCGTCAAAATGTACATCCCTTGGCAAAATCGCTTGTAAATGTTCCCGTTTTTGTTGAAAATGCAGGTCCATTTTGCCCCCGCAAAACATTTTTGCAGCTTTTGACCGCTTTGCAATATCATCTTTTGCCGCTGTATGATATAATAAGATGAATTTGTTTGCTTTTTTTATCATTTTGGGAGGTTGCTATGTCTTTTTCCGCACCCACATCCCGGGCACAGCGCAGCCGCAGGATTTTGCCCTGGCTGCTGTACCTGTATGCCCTTGTGCTGTTCGCCATGCACTTTGTCCGCATTTTTGACAACTCCTTCTGGGGAGATGAAGGGTTTACGATTCGGCTGGTCAAAGCAAGTTTCTACCGGATGTGCCGCCTGACTGCTGGTGATGTGCATCCGCCGCTCTACTACTTCTTCACCCAGATCCTATATCATCTTCTGGGCAATCACGGGTATGTCTATCATCTGTCGGCTCTGATTCCCTATGGACTCATTCTGATTCTTGCCTGTACAGTGATTTTCAGACAATTCGGATTGATTCCCGCAGTTGTTGTTTCCACTTTTGCCTCTTTGACTGATACCGCTATCATGTTCAATGTCGAGGCCCGAATGTATTCACTCGGCGCTTTCTTTGTGTTAGCGGCCTATCTGGCACTCCATAACATTCTTCATTCCGGTAAAACCTCCGATTGGGTCATTTTCAGCGTCGCCTCTCTTTGTGCCGCTTATACGCACTACTATGCCCTGATTTCCGTTGCATTTTTCTATCTGGCTCTGCTTTCTCTGCTTCCGCAGGATAAGAGCAGCTTTAAAAAAATCCTTATCACTTATTGTGCCGCAGTGGTCGTCTACCTTCCCTGGCTTCTGGTATTGCTTCCCACTTTCAAACGTGCTGCGGCAGACTGGTGGTCCACCTTCATTCCTTCTCCGATCAATTGTATCGGATTCTTCTTCAATCCTTCTTGGACAGTTCTCATTTTCGGTCTTGCATTCCTTCTTTATTTCACAGCACAGGCCAAGTCGTCCTCTAAATGGCTCTTCGCCCCTGATACGATCTGGCTTTTGGCCGGCTTGCTTTCTGCCGCCGGCACCTCCGCAGTCGGGCTGATCGTTTCACATGCCGTTCGCCCGCTTTTTCTCGTTCGATACCTTTATCCGCTCACCGCAGTCGTTTACCTGGTTTTTGGCTTTCTTCTGTCTAAAGTCCGTTGGAGAACCATTCTATCCGGTATTTTGATTTTGGGAACGCTGGTGTGCAGTCTACCGGATTTCTACCAAACCTATCAGCGGGAAAAGCGCATCGACCTTGCGACCACCCAGTGTCTGGAAGTTATTACCCCCTCTCAGGATGCAGTTCTTTATACAACGAACTACTTCCTAGACTGGACACTCTTTGATTATTACTTTCCGGGACGTGTCCATGCTCAAATCGAATCCTCCAATACTTCTCAGTGCTTCACTTCTTCCGATCCTGAGATCTGGCTCTTTATGGAACATGCGCTTTCTGATGCCGAATTGAATGCAGCCTCCAACAATGGTTATTCTCACACCAATGTCTGTAACAGTACATTTGCAGAAGGCCCCGGTGAAGATTCCTTTTATTACATCTACAAATTTCAAAAATCCGCAAACACCGCCCCGTAACCATCCTCATCCGCTGAGCTTGACAAGGCGGCTTTGCATCTGCTATACTTTTTGCACAATTCCCGGCTGAAGCCGGGGCTTTGCGGGCCGAAGCCCGTGTTTCTCCCCGCAAACATTATTTTGAAACAGACACCATGAAGGGGTCTGCCGCTGGCGCGTGCTGGCGGCAGGCCCTTTTTGTCTGCGCATTTTCAGGAGGAATCATTGATGAATACCAAGACCCGTTCCGCGACCCGTGATCTGGTGCTGGCCGCACTGTTTCTGGCACTGGCCTTTGTGCTGCCCATGATCACCGGCCATGTGCCTCAGATCGGCAATATGCTCTGCCCCATGCACTTCCCGGTGCTGCTGGCAGGCTTTGTGCTGGGCGGCCCCTGGGGCCTGGCACTGGGCTTTGCCGCCCCGCTGCTCCGCTCGGTGCTGTTCGGGATGCCCCCGATGTACCCCATTGCCATCGCCATGGCCTTTGAGCTGGCCACATACGGCGCTGTGGCCGGTTTCATGTACCGCAAGGTGCAGCACACCCTGCCCATGATCTACGCCGCCCTTGTTACCTCGATGGTGGCAGGCCGCCTTGTCTGGGGTGCGGTGCGCTTTGTGCTGGCCGGTCTGTCCGGCTCCAGCTTCCCGTTCAGCGCGTTCCTGTCCGGTGCGGTGCTCACTGCCGTGCCCGGCATCGTGGCGCAGCTCATCCTCATTCCGCTGATCGTGGCCGCGCTGCAGAAAGCAAGGCTGACGGCTTAAAACCCCTGCGCTGACCGAACCCACACAGCAAAAAAGCCCGGAACCGTACCTGCTATGGCGGCAGGTGGTTCCGGGCTTTTCAGTTCATATTACAGTGTGGCAGCAGCTGTAACAAAAAAAGAAGGAGAATCTTCAACCGGCAAATTGGAGAAGATCAGCCGGCAAAGCTTGCATTGACAGCGCGGCGGTTGCTCTGGTTGACAAAGTTCTTCTTTGCGCTCTCGAGCAGGCTTGCAAAAGCCAGGCCAATGCCGCAGTTATCGGACACGCCCTCGGTGACAGTCAGGTAAGCGTCCATCATAGTGTTGTCCAGAATAGCAGTGTTCTTGTTCATCATAATAAATATCCTCCGTATATCGGTAAATGTCATTGTGTTTTTTGGCAGGGCCTCTATCTCCCTGCATCCTCAGAGCGGAACCGTTCAGAACCCTTCGTTCTTTTGTTCCCCTCTCTGAGGATGGCCATATTATGCCACTCAATTATGAAATCGTTTTATAAATTCTATGAACAAACTATGAATTTAGTGATACATTTTTAACGTTCTTTCGTTCTTTGCGCAACTAGCACAAAACGTTTTTTATGAAAAATAAAGTTCTTGTATACATGGACGATTGAAACCTTGTTTGGAAAGTTTTTTCAGATTTTCTCTCCGTTTTGCCCAGAATTTCTTCTGCAAAAGGGGACACTCTCATGCAAAATCCGTCAGAATCCGTCAATTTCAAACAGGACGAGGTCTTTCCTGTGCAAAATGCCCAGAAAAAAGTTCCAAACAAAAAGGCCGCCGTGCCAGCAGCACAGCAGCCTTTGAAAAGCCATTTCAGTTTTGCATCACTTGCACAGGAACGCCGGCAGGGGCTTGCCCTCCTTGCGCCACTGGTGATATTCCGCAGTGGCGGCAAATTCCACGTCACCGGCGGAGTTCAGGGCAGTTTCCACGGAATCCTGCACCACGCCGATGATAAAGCCGACACCGACCACCTGCATGGCGATATCATTGGAGATGCCAAACAGGGAGCAGGCCATGGGGATCAGCAGCAGGGAGCCGCCAGCCACGCCGGAAGCGCCGCAGGCACCCAGAGCACTCATCACCGAAAGAAGGATGGCAGCGGGCAGGGACACCTGAATGCCCAGCGTATTGGCCGCAGCCAGCGTCATAATGGTAATGGTGATGGCGGCACCATCCATATTGATGGTAGCGCCCAGGGGGATGGAGACGGAATACATATCCTTATCCAGCCCCAGCTTTTCGCACAGATCCATATTGACCGGGATGTTGGCGGCAGAGCTGCGGGTGAAGAAGGCGGTCAGGCCGGATTCACGCAGGCAGCGGAACACCAGCGGATACGGGTTGCAGTGCAGATACACAAAGATGATAAAGGGCGAGACGACCAGTGCCATAAAGAGCATGGTGCCCACCAGCAGGAGCAGCAGCCTGCCGTACTGGGTAAAGATGGACAGGCCGTTGCTGGACACGTTGGTGTACACAAGGCCCATGATGCCGAAGGGTGCCAGATTGATGATCCAGCGGACGATCTGGGAGACTGCATCCGCTGTGTTCGCCAGGAACAGCTTGGTGCTGTCCGCGCCGTACTTCTTCATGGCCAGACCGAACAGGCAGGCCCAGAACAGGATGCCGATGTAATTGCCGTTCAGCAGGGCACTGACGGGGTTTGCCACAAAGTTGGTGAGCAGGGTGTTCATCACCTCGCCCAGACCCTGGGGCACCACCTCGGATTCTGCCGCCTCAACCAGAACGATGGTCTGAGGGAACAGGAAGCTGGTCACCACCGCAATGGCGGCGGCCAGAAAGGTGGTGAGCATGTACAGCCAGATGACCGTGCCAAAGCGCCGGTCCAGCCTGGACGTGCCCTGCGCCAGCGCACTGGCCACGATAATGAACACCAGCACCGGGGCAATGCCCTTCAGGGCACCCACGAACAGGCTGCCGAACTCTTCCACCCAGCCTGCACCGGGCACCGCCAGTGCCAGCACCGCACCGACCACAAGGCCGATGACGATGCGCAGGATCAGGCTGGTGGCGTTGTACCTTGCCGCAACCGCTTTCAACGTTTTCATAACTTTTCTACTCCCCTATCCAGATTGTGCGCCTATTGCGCACAGTTTTCCCATTCCTCTACACGGAACAAGTACGATTATACGCCTCGCAGGCCAAAAAGTCAAAGATTTTACCCGCTTTTTTTGTTTTTCATTTCAACATATACAGACACGAGCTTTTTTCACTGTCCGTATATGAAATACAGATTCACAAAAAGAGACCGCACCCCGTGTGTTTCAGGATGCGGTCTGTTCCTGTTTTAGTCGAGATAGGACACCTTGCCGGGCACAAAACCCTGAATGCCCATGCCGGGCGCGTCGGAGACGGTGATGTTCTTTTCGTCGAACACGGCACCGCCTAGGATGTGATCCTCGCTGCAGAGCACCGGGCCGTCAAGGTCGATCTTGGTGATGATCTTCTTGGCGCAGGCCAGCTCCACGGCGGCGTTGACCGAGATCTTTGCTTCCAGCATACAGCCGATCATGCACTCCACGCCGTACACCTCAGCGGCAGCGGCAATGCGCAGGGCATTGGTGATGCCGCCGCACTTCATCAGCTTGATGTTCACCAGGTCGGCCGCGCCGGTCTGCATGATCCGCAGGGCATCTGCCGGGCTGAACACGCTCTCGTCGGCCAGTACGGGCACATCGGCATGGCGGGTGACATACTGCATCCCCTCAAGGTCTGCGGCGGGCACGGGCTGCTCCACGAACTCAATGTCCAGCCCCTTCTCCTGCATCTGGTTCAGGATGCGGACCGCCTGCTTGGCGTTCCAGGCCTGATTGGCATCGATGCGGAGCTTGATGTCCCGGCCCACGGCCTGCCGCACCGCGGCAAGGCGGGCCACATCCAGCTCAGGGTCGATACCAACCTTGACCTTCAGGCAGTCGTAGCCGCGCTGGACGGCGGTGCGGGCATCCCGGGCCATCTCCTCCGGCGGGTTGACGCTGATGGTGATATCGGTCACGATGTTCCTGCGGGCACCGCCCAGCATCCGGTAAACAGGGGCGCTGTACTTCTGGCCCAGCAGGTCCCACAGGGCCATATCCACAGCGGCCTTGGCGCTGGTGTTGTGGACAAGGGCCTTCTGCACGGCGGCGGTCAGATCCTCGAACTCATCGAGGTCGCGGCCCAGCAGGGCAGGGGCGATATGATCCTGAATGGCACCGAGGATGGCCCCGGTGGTGTCGCCGGTGATAACACCGGTCGGGGGTGCTTCGCCGTAGCCCACCGCACCGGTATCGGTGTGGAGTTCCACGATAACATCCTCAACGCTGTTCACAGTGCGCAGTGCCGTTTTGAACGGCACCCGCAGCGGGGTGGAAATGCGGCCCAGCCGCACCTGTGTGATCTTCATAGTCCCGTCCTCCTTCTTATTCCAGCGGCAGGTTTGCCAGCTTCACAATGGCGTTTGCAATGATCTGGGCGTTCTGCACCAGACGTTCCAGATCGATGCATTCATCGGGCTGATGCTCTGTGACCGGGTCCCCCGCGAACAGGGGGCCAAAAGCCACCACATTGGGCAGCATCTTGGCGTAGGTGCCGCCGCCGATGCACTTGGGCGGGGCATTGTCACCGGTGGCATCCCGGTAAACCTCCAGCAGGGCGCTGACCAGCGGGGTCTCGGCAGGGTAGTAGAGCTTTTCCTTGTGCACCTGCCCATCCAGCGCCCAGCCTGCGGCCTCAAAGGCGGCCTGCACAGCGGGCTGGCAGTCTGCCCGTTCCATGGTCACAGGATAGCGGTAGTTCAGCTTGACCCACAGATGCTGCGCGTCGCCCTCGATCAGCCCCCAGTTGCAGCTCATGGGGCCGGAGAGCGCATCCTCCAGCCGGTGGCCCAGCAGGCGCTCGCCGTAGGGGTCGGTGCCCAGCTTCTCGGCCAGAAAGTGCACGGCCTGCTTGGCATCCCCCTCCAGCGGCAGCCGGTCAAGGTAGCACACCAGCCGCCCAATGGCGTTTTCGCCCTGCTCCGGGTGGCTGCCGTGGGCCGAAACGCCCACCGCTTCCACCTGATAGCCGCCGGGGACGGCTGTCACAGTGATGTGCTCCGCATCCGGCAGGGAGGCCCCCGCCGGGGCGGTCAGCGCAGCGCAGGCGTAGTCCGGCACCACATTGCCGGCCACGCCGCCCTGCACCCTGCTCAGCTGCCAGGCCCCGGTCTGGTGCAGCTGCACAGCATAGCTCTCGTTCAGGATGCCCTTTTCGCCGTTGATGAGCGGATACTCGCCGTCCGGGGTGAAGCCCAGCACCGGGATCTCCCCACCGTGGGCCTTGTAGTACAGCACATCCCGGTCGTTGGTCTCCTCATTCAGGCCGAACAGCAGCCGGACACGGCGGTTGAGCGGAATGCCCAGATCCCGGATGGCTTTCAGCGCGAACAGGCTGGCCACCACCGGGCCTTTGTCGTCAATGGAACCCCGGCCATACAGCCTGCCGCCCTCGATCTCGGCGGCGTAGGGCGGGTGATGCCAGCCCTCGCCCTCGGGCACCACGTCCAGATGCCCCAGCACCGCCACCATCTCGTCCCCGGTGCCGATCTCGCACCAGCCGATGTACCGATCCATGTCGGTGGTCTCAAAGCCCAGCTCATGGCAGAGGGTCAGGGCCTCGGCAAAGCAGGCATCCACCTCCTCGCCAAAGGGCTTGCCCGGCAGCGGGTCGGCCTCCACACTGCGCCTGCGCACCAGCCGCTGGAGCGCCGCCACCATCTGGGGCCGCAGCGCCGCCACGGCCTCGTTCAGTTTTTTGTCCATACGTTCCACCCCTTTTGTGATTCATTTCACAGCTTGTATTATAGAACGATTGCCCCCGCTCCACAAGCCCCAAGTTCGGCAAAAAAGGTCTTGACACCGCGCAGCATGTACGCTATTATGTACATAAGAGGTGATGCACGATGACGACCACTAATATCACGAACTTTCGCAAGAACGCTTTCCAGTATGTAGAGCAGACCGTAAAGTACAATGAACCGCTGAACATCTGCACCAAAGACGGCAACGCTGTTCTGCTTTCGGAAGAAGATTACAGCGGCATTATGGAAACGCTTTATCTCGTCTCCGTGCCGGGAATGCGGGAAAAGCTCCTGGCGGCCAAGGCCGAACCGCTGGAAGATTGTGTTGACGAATCGGCTGTGGAGTGGTAAATGTACAAAATTGTTTATGCGAAAACCGCGCTCAAGGACATTCCAAAGCTGAAATCCGCCCATCTTGACGAAAAAGCGAAGGCGCTGATCTCCGTTATAAAAGAAAATCCGTTCCAGAACCCGCCGCCCTATGAAAAGCTGATGGGCGATTTGAACGGCTCGTACAGCAGGCGCATCAACGTACAGCACCGCCTTGTGTATGATGTTTTTGAAGAAGAGCAAACCATCAAGATTTTAAGCCTTTGGACACATTACGAAAGATGACCCGAAAACGGACTGTTTTGCAGTTCGTTTTTTTTTTTTTTCAAATTTTTTTGAAAAAGGGTGAAAGGATTCCGCGCGGCGTGTATTTAAGGAAGTGAGAGCATCCATTTTTGCCGGAGCTCCACTTCCGGCCCAAAGAAAGTGAGGGACCTCCTATGAAGAAACGACTACTCAGCCTTCTGGTGGCGCTGTGCATGGCGGTAACGCTCCTGCCCGTGTCGGCAATCACAGCGTGGGCGGAGGGAGGCGACCAATTAAGAATTGTAGATGGCTATCCTGTCGGTTCCGGCGGTGAGGGCTGGAGCTATGATGGCACCACTCTTGACCTGCATCCTGCCAGCTCGACAGAATATGATTTTTTATCAATTATTTCCGGCAATGGAAATGTCACCAAATGTAAACTCACGATTGGAGGAAATGCAACCATTGTTAGGGGAAATTTCGACAACACTGTGATAAATAACGGAAAAATCAGTGGCGGTTATTTTTATTCTTCTTCTCCTCTCACAAATCATGGCACTATCATCGATGGTTTATTTGTATCTGCCGTATCCAATGAATCTGAAGGCAAGATTGAAAATGGCACGTTTAGATCTACCGTTACCAACAACGGCATCATAAAGGGCGGCATTTTTTCAGAACAACCAGCAGGTGGCACTGTCGCTAGCGGCTATACCTTGAATATTAATTTCCCGGAGAATGGCAGCTATGAGATTATTGATGCAGGAATCAGTTATTTCGGCAACAGCGGTTATGTCATTCCCAATTCCAACCATAATACCAGCATCAGCATCTATATTTTTTTCCGTGACAGTCAAGCAATATTATTTCCTATTGATGTTACATTCGGAGACACACATTGTTTGTTAGAAGATTGGGCACCAAGTGCAAGATATTACGATAATGGTAGTGGTTATTTTTCTGTCACTTTTACCGCACCACACGCCGATGCGGACACCGTTACCCTGAGCATACTGACCCGGCTGGTGATCGATAAAGCCGGCTACCCCGTTGGCACCGAAGGCGGCACCCAGGATTACAGCGGCAACGGCTGGAAGTTTGAGAAGGGCAATAAAACGCTGACGCTGGAAAACGGAGATTATTCTTTTTGGGAACAATCAGAAGTCCAATGTCCTGTCATCATTAAAGACGGGGTCACTACAATTGGCGGCATGTTCTCCAAAAAAGTAACAAATTATGGCACTGTAGAAAAGGCTGTTATTAACAACATTTTCGAGAATCGCAATACCGTCAAGAATTCGTATTTCTTCAACTCTTCTTCCAGCATAGCAGTCACAAACCATGGCGGTACAATGCTTGACTGCCTATTTGAGAATGCACCTGAAGGTATTGAGTCTCACACCATAACCGAAGTGGAAGACTATTTTATTTCTGCTGAACTAGATGGCATTGCCTATCAGGCAATGCAAACCAAGTTTTATTTTACTGGCACTCCAAAGCTTCGTGTAAACCTGGTAAAGAATGGCAATGTCAAACCCGTCACTTCCATCAATCAGAAGCTCAATTATGGCGGGTTAATAGAAGATTATCCGGTCGGCTACATTTTCACCGTGGAAAACGATAATGAAGATGTTGTGCTGAACGCCGCTCCTGTACCGGGTAAGGATGACCCCAAGCCCGACCCGAAGCCCGAACCCAAACCCGAGCCCGAACCCGAAGCCCCCACCTACACCCTGACGGTGAAAGGCGGCACGTTCACCTACAACGGCGGCGAAGCCATGACCAGCGCCAGCGTGCCGGTGGATGCCGAGGTCAAGGTGACGCTGAACCAGAGCGCCGTGCCTGAGGGCATGGTGTTCGACCTGTGGGCCATGGATGAAGCCAGCCTGCTGGGCAACCCGGCGGTCGCCTACAACGAGGAGAGCTTTACCATCCCGGCGGGCAGCGTGGCCAAGGGCAGCACCGTGACCGTGGAAGCCCAGTACCGGGATGCCACCATCGAGAGCGAGCCCAGCATTCTGGGCACTGCCGCCATCATCGGCGTGGCCGGTGCAGGCACGGCGGTCATCGTGTGGCAGGGCTACCGCATCGGCATGGAACTGTACGAGAAGTATTTCCAGCCCACGCCGGAAGAAACTGCGGCAGAGCAGCCCGCCCCGGAAGCTCCGGCAGCAGCAGCCGCTTCCTGAACGCAGGCGCACCCGCTCCCTTCCACGGCTGACAGAACCGCATAAAAACAGCGCCGCTCCATCGTTTCCGGTGGGGCGGCGCATTTTTGCGGTTCAATCCCGGCGCAAAGGCAGGGTAAGGGACATTTTCTGGTAGGCAATGCGGGGCGTGCCATCCTCCACATGGATGATGCCGCACTTGGTAAAGCCGTTTTCTTCCAGCAGGTGCTGCATGATCTTGTTGTCGGCGTGGGTGTCGGCCCGCAGGCTCTCGCAGTGCTCCAGACACCAGGTGATCACAGCGGCGGGAAAGCCCGGGGGGCGGGCCCCCCTGGATGCGATGGAGCGGTGGGTCACCCGCCGAGGCCAGCCGGTGGATGGTGCCGTAGGGCAGGGTATCGTTCAGCCACTTGCCATCCTCGATCCGGGCATAGGTGGGGTCCGGGCCAAGGACAAAGGCAAACACGCCCTCCAGCTCGCCGTTGACAAGGTAAAGGAACAGCCGGTTGGAATCAATGTCCTCTTCCAGCAGCTCCTGCGGCGGGAAATGATCTCCCCACTGGGTGGGGTTGCCGGAATCCGCCATCGCCTGCCGGGCGCGGGCATAAATTTTCAGGATCGCATCCAGATCTGCACGTCTTGCTCCACGAAACATCTTCATCCAACCTCTCTTCCGGCGGGCCGCTGCCCGCCCTGATCGTTCTGCCTTAATATAACACAAAACGGCCCTCTCCGTCAAAGCCTGCTGCAAAGGCGGAGAGGGTCGTTCACTGATGCGCTTATGTGCGCTGGCTGCGTGCCCGGCGGTACTCCCGGGGGCTCTGGCCATACCGCTCATGGAACAGGCGGTAGAAGTAGCTGGTGTTCTCGTAGCCCACCTGGGTGATGATCTGCTGGATGTTCAGGTCGCTGCGGCGCAGCAGGCGGGCGGCGGTCTCCATCCGGTGCTTCTGCAGCAGCTCCTTATAGGTCTTTCCGGTCTGGGCCCGGACGCACTCGCTGACATACGCCAGCGAAACGCCGTAGCTGCGGGCCACATTGGAAAGGCTTGCTTCGCGGTAATTCTGGGTGATCTCCTGCAATGCCGCCTGGACCAGCGCTTCGCGGCTGACCGCCTCGCCGCGCGTTTCCAGCGGGAAATTCTTGGTCTGTACCATAGCGTAAAACCCTCCGTTGCGGCAGCGGCGGGCGGGGACAGGGGGATGCCGGACACCCGCCGCAGCCAGTTCATCAGGCTTTCTGGGGAAGCCTTTCTGCCTATAATACGGGCGGGTCACAGAAATAATTGCAGGAAGCTCAAATTTTTACAGAAACCAAAGATCAGAACATATTTTCGTTATGATAACGCCCGCTGCAGACGAACTCCACCCACTCGGCCAGGTTCACGGCGTGGTCGCCGATGCGCTCCAGATATTTGATGACCATGAGCAGATCCAGGGCGGCATCCACCTTGCCGGGGTCGGCGGCGATCTCCTGCGCCAGCGTATGCTTGATGGCGTTGAAATCGTAGTCCACCTCATCGTCGGCGGCAATGACCCTGAGGGCGGCCTGCTCATTCTCAGAGGTCAGGGCATTCAGGGCATCCAGGATCATCTTGTGCGCCTTCTGGCCCATCTTGATGGCCTGGCTCACAGCAGGGTCGCCCTCCTTGCGGACAGTGACCAGATGGGGGATGATCTCCGCGATATCGGAGGCATGGTCGCCGATGCGCTCCACATCCGTGACCACCTTCATGGTGGTGGAGATGCGGCGCAGGTCGCCTGCCACCGGCTGCTGGCGGAGCAGCAGGGTCATGCAGCGGTGCTCAATGTCCCGCTCCATGTTGTTGATGCGGC
>OGPJ01001061.1_pt1 | contig 20171 bp, 19 predicted proteins | sample 1552831 | NCBI WGS metagenome assembly OGPJ01 (sample SAMEA2579914, study PRJEB22360) | human gut metagenome | biome: human gut; feature: human-associated habitat; material: faeces | place: Denmark | collected 2008/2010
ATTTCAAATTAAAAATTTTCCCTCTTGCCGGATTATCGTCTACAGCCGTAGAAAGAACGAAGATCTTTTGCAGGGACAAAAAGACGGAATTATCAGCGATATCACCTATTCGATAGATGCTCGTTTTTCTGAATGCGATATTATTTTCCTATGTGCTCCTGTGTTGCAGAATATTCAATTTTTGGAACAGTTAAAACCTCTTATCAATAAAACCTGTATTATTACAGATGTCGGAAGTGTGAAAGGAAACATCCATAAAGAGGTCGAACGTCTCGAACTGGAGGCCCAATTCATCGGCGGGCATCCGATGGCAGGCTCGGAAAAGACCGGGTTTGCGAATTCCTCCGAAGATTTACTGCAGGATTCCTACTATCTTCTCACTCCATGCAAAACGACCGCAGAAGAAAAAGTTCTTTTTCTAAAGAAAATTCTCTCCGGAACAGGTGCCATCTTTGCTACAATAGATGCCGGTCTTCACGACGATATTACCGCTGCGATCAGCCATGTGCCACATATTGTAGCCGCCTCGCTTGTCAATATGGTCCGCGAAAATGATACATCAAATGAACTTATGAAAACTTTTGCCGCCGGCGGTTTCAAAGACATTACACGAATCGCCTCTTCTTCTCCGGAAATGTGGGAAAGCATCTGCCTCTCCAACGCTGACAGTATCGACCATTTTCTTTCCCTTATGATTGATGAACTGACAAAAATGCGTTCCTACATCGCCAACGAACAAGGTGGCGAGATCAATCGCTTTTTCGCTTCTTCAAGAGAATACAGAGACTCGATTCATTAAGTTATCAGATTATATTATTTATAAAAAGAACCTTCGATCACTCGTCTGAGTTTTCGAAGGTTCTTTTCGTATTTACTACCAATTAACGATTAGTCATTTTCTTTTTTATCAAGCCAGTTTTGTTTATCCTGCTCTGTAATCTTACGGATAATGCGGCAAGGATTTCCCGCAGCAACAACTCCGTCCGGAATATCTCCTGTTACAACCGATCCCGCTCCGATCACAACATTACTTCCAATGTGTGCTCCCGGTACAATCGTAACATTTCCGCCAATCCAAACATCGTCGCCAATCGTCACTTCTTTTGCGTATTCATAGCCCTCATTTCGAGCCGGTGCATAGATTGGATGACACGGTGTATAAATCTGTACATTTGGTCCTAAAAATACATGGTCTCCAATGGTTACTTTTGCAGAATCCAGCACAACGCAGCCATAATTTGCATAAAAGTTATCGCCAACATGAATATTAAAGCCGTAATCACAGCGGAATGGAGCTTCTACACATACCTTTGCTCCAACACTGCCAAACAGATCACGGATAATACGTTCTCTGCCATCTACGTCATCATATCGTGTTTGGTTAAACTCATCTGTCAATTTTCTGGTCCTAAATATAACTTCATGCAGTTCATCATCAAAACGATATACTTTTCCGGCTATCATCTTTTCCTTCTGCTCAGAAGATGCTGCTGTGCCAAATTCCAGTGTTGTCAAGCCACCAAAATCTGTCTGTGAACTACCTGTCGAAGTGTCAAGTGAATCCAATGTTCCGCCGGTTGCAAACTCAATACCGCCCAGTCCACTTGGCTGTTCTTCCTGAAGCATCGATGCCAGATCATCCTCCTGCTCGGATGCTGCCGCAGATGCCGTAATCTCACCGGACAAAACAATATTATCCGCTTCTTCCTGTGCCACCGGTGCAGACAAATCTACATCGCCCACCTGCCAAACCGGAAGATCTTCCTGATTTGGATTCATCGGATCAAATACCGTTTCTTTTTCTGCTTCTTTCGCTGCCTCTTTCAAAATCGCTTCCTGTTTTTTGCGTGCTGCTTCCTCTATCTCTTCCTGCTCACGGCGTGCCTTCTCTTCTGCCTGAGCTTTCTGTAATGCCTCTTCTTCGGCCTTACGGCGAGCCTCCTCTTCCGCTGCCAGACGAAGTCTTTCCTCTTCCTCCGCTTTGCGGCGAGCCTCTTCTTCCGCTTTAAGTCGCGCTTCTTCCTCGGCTCTTTGACGAGCCTCCTCTTCGGCTTTGCGGCGGGCTTCCTCTTCCTCCGCCTTACGACGAGCTTCTTCCTCCGTTTTCCGGCGTTCTTCTTCCTCTTCCGCACGAATCTCCTCTGCAAATGCTTCCATTACCTTATCTTTCATCGCCGCACCAATCTGCTGGTGTTCTTCCGGCATAAGATGAAGGCAGTCTGCACCACTTGACACAGCCACAACAGCAAGGTCAATAAATCCTGCCCCCACTTCCTGGGCTACTTTCGAAAACTGTGGCGCAAAATCAAAAGAATAATCAATCTGAGCACGTCCAAATTCCAAACTTAATGTCGGTGAAAATTCAATTTCATCTCCCAAAAGCATCGGACTTGCAATCAAAATCTTTGCGTCTGTTTTCTGCTGGATCAACTCGCACATCGTCTTAAGATTTTGCGCGATCTGAGCCGGTGTAGCATCAAAATACTTTTTCAGATCATTGGTTCCCAGCATCAGTACAACAAGATCCAATGGTGCATTGGCTTCAAGACTTGCCTCAATATCAAGCATACCGTTACAGCCTTCCATATATGGATCATCAAACGCAATCGTTCTTCCATTTTTTCCATCGGCAATAACTTCAAAACGATCTCCCAATAATTTTCCCATGATTCCCGGCCATATGCTGTCTGCTTCGTATCGCTGTCCGTCCGGAGCATAACCATATGTATTTGAATCTCCAAAGCATAGTATCCTTCTCATTATCAGTACCTTCCTTTACAAAAATTGTTACTACCTGCACTATAATAATACTAGTATAACATACTTGTAAAAATATCGCTAGTGTTAGAACAAATTTTTTCACTTTTTTTGTATATCATCCAATGTTTTTGTATAGGACGGCAGAAAAACTTCCATAAACACGTCAACTTCCGGAAGTTTCATCTGTTTCAGCGATTCCAGAATAGTTTCATATGCCGTGGAAAACTCCGAATTACCTGCCTTTTTTTCTTCAATACACTTGATCAACGCAGATAATTTATCCGCTCCCTTCACAAGCCGCCATAATGCTTCTTCCCCGGATTGTTCCAGAAAAATTTCACGATAATATGGCTGCATATAATCCGGCAGCTGGTTTAACAGGGTAACGCTTGCCACACGTTCCACCTTTTTATATGCCTTTTGAATCTCTTCGTCATAGTATTTTACAGGAGTAGGCATATCTCCGGTAATGATTTCATTGGCATCATGGTACAAACCCATTAACGTAATTTTTCCAAGATCGATTTCTTTTCCGAATTTTTCATTGGCAATAATCCCCAATGCATGTGTGATCATCGCCACCTCAAGCGAATGTTCACTGATATTTTCTTTTACAGAATTTCTCATTAGTGCCCACCGCTCAATGTATTTCATCCTTGCCATCATAGCAAAAAAAGGGTATTCTTTCATTTCTTCTTTCCTTTCTGCGGCAGCATTTTACGGATATACTCCCCTGTATAGGAGCCTTCTGTTTTGGCAACTTTTTCCGGTGTTCCCTTGGCGATTACCGTTCCGCCTTTTTCTCCGCCTTCCGGTCCGATATCAATGATATAATCTGCTGTTTTGATCACATCCAGATTGTGTTCAATGACAAGTACCGTGTTTCCGCCGTCGGTAAGCCGCTGCAATATGTCGATCAATTTGTGAACGTCCGCAAAATGAAGTCCCGTGGTCGGCTCATCCAAAATATAGATGGTTCTTCCGGTACTCCGTTTACTAAGTTCTGTCGCAAGTTTGATACGCTGCGCTTCTCCACCGGACAATGTCGTCGACGGCTGTCCCAATTTTACATAAGACAGGCCGACATCATACATTGTCTGTATCTTGCGATGAATCGAAGGAATGTTTTTGAAAAAGTCAAGCGCCTCTTCAACCGTCATATCCAGCACATCGTATATACTTTTTCCTTTGTACAAAACATCCAGTGTTTCACGATTGTAACGCTTGCCATGGCACACTTCGCAAGGCACATATACATCCGGCAAAAAGTTCATCTCAATCTTTAAAATTCCGTCTCCTCGACAGGCTTCGCATCGGCCGCCCTTCACATTAAAACTGAATCTTCCTTTCTTGTAGCCTCTTGCCTTTGCGTCCGGCGTGGCAGCAAACAGATCACGGATCATATCAAATACTCCGGTATACGTCGCCGGGTTGGATCTCGGCGTACGGCCGATCGGTGACTGGTCAATATTAATGACCTTATCGAGCTGATCCATCCCTTTGATCTCTTTCACTTTTCCCGGAATACATCTGGCACGGTTCAATGTCTTCGCCAGCATCTTATACAAGATCTCATTTACCAGCGAACTTTTTCCGGACCCGGACACACCGGTCACACAGGTAAATACACCCAGCGGTATATCTACATTTATATTTTTTAAATTATTTTCTTTTGCACCGATTACTTTTAAATATCCGGTTGGCTTACGCCGTTTCTCCGGCACAGGAATTACGATACGATGACTGAGATAAGCTCCTGTCACCGACTCTTCACATTTCATAATGTCCTCTGCCGTTCCTGCCGCAACGACTTTTCCACCATGTTCTCCTGCCCCCGGTCCAATGTCTACCACATAATCCGCAGCCAGCATCGTATCCTCATCATGTTCTACCACGATCAAGGTATTTCCAAGGTCTTTTAAGTGCTGCAACGTCTTTATCAATTTGTCATTGTCACGTTGATGGAGGCCAATGCTCGGTTCATCCAAAATGTAGGCAACACCTACAAGACCCGATCCTATCTGCGTCGCCAGACGGATACGCTGCGCTTCTCCACCGGATAAAGATGATGTTGCACGGGATAATGATAAATACTCCAGTCCGACATCCAAAAGAAAACCAAGTCTTGATTTGATCTCACGCAAAATCAATTTACCAATCTGAAGCTGTGTCGGTGTCAAGTCCAAACCATCCACAAATTTCTTTAAATCGCCGATGGAATAATCACAAATTTCCGCAATATTCCGATCTCCCACTGTCACAGCCAAAGATTCCTTTTTCAATCTTCTTCCCCCACATTCTGAACATGGAGTAATCCGCATAAACGTCTCGTATTCCTGCTTTGTCGTATCCGACGCCGTCTCGCGGTAGCGCCGCTCAACATTTTTTATCAATCCTTCAAATTCAATGCTGTACACACCACGTCCACGCTGTCCCACATAGTGAACATCCACTTTTTCTCCCTTCGTTCCATGAAGAATGATATCCTGAATATTCTGCGGATAGTCTTCAAAAGGGGTAGAAAGATCAAAATTGTATTTTTTTGCCAATGCTTCCATCGTCGCTCTGGTAAAACTTCCCTCGTTTGTCACAGACTGCCATCCCAGCACAGCGATAGCTCCGTCATCAATACTTAGTGACGGATCCGGAATCATCAGTTCCGGGGCAAACTCCATCTTATAACCGATTCCATGACAGACCGGACAGGCTCCAAATGGATTGTTAAATGAAAAACTTCTCGGTTCAATCTCATCAATACTGATTCCACAGTCCGGGCAGGAAAAACTCTGGCTGAAATTAATCGGCTCTCCGTCAATCACGTCTACCACAAGCAGACCTCCGGAAAGCTGCATTACACTTTCAATCGACTCTGCCATACGTTTTTCAATTCCTTCCCGAATGGCAAGTCGGTCTACCACAATCTCAATATTGTGCTTTTTATTCTTTTCCAGCGAAATTTCTTCCGACAGATCGTACATATTTCCATCCACGATAACACGTACATAGCCACTCTTCTTTGCCCTCTCGAACACTTTTGCATGCTCTCCTTTACGTCCGCGGACAACCGGTGCCAAAAGCTGTATTTTCGTACGTTCCGGTAAATTCATAATTTCATCTACCATCTGATCTACTGTCTGCCGTTTAATCTCTTTTCCACATTTTGGACAATGTGGAATCCCGATACGTGCGTATAATAAACGAAAATAATCATATATTTCGGTTACCGTTCCCACCGTAGATCTCGGATTACGGTTTGTCGTTTTCTGATCGATCGATATCGCCGGAGGAAGTCCGGAAATACTCTCGACGTTTGGCTTTTCCATCTGTCCCAGAAACATTCTGGCATACGAAGACAGCGATTCCATATAACGGCGCTGCCCTTCTGCATAAATCGTATCAAACGCAAGTGACGACTTACCTGAACCACTCAATCCTGTCAATACCACAAATTCATCGCGCGGAATGTCGAGATCAACACCTTTTAAATTATGCTCTTTCGCTCCTCGTATCTGTATGATTCTCTTATTTTCCATTTTATTCCATCTCCTGCAATATCTTTTTCATTTTTATCATCTGATCACGAAGCGATGCCGCCAACTCGAAATTCAGTTCTGCCGCCGCTTGATTCATTTTCTTCATAATCTTCGCAATCTGTTTCTGCAATTCTTCTTCTGACATATATTCCGGATCTTTCTGCAACTCTTCCATTCCGGCATCTGCCTTGGACGAAATACGGATCAACTCTCTGACCGCTTTCTTAATCGTCTGCGGTGTAATACCATGTTCCTTATTATAGGCATCCTGAATTTTACGGCGTCGCTCCGTCTCTGAAATCGCTTTATCCATCGAATCCGTCCGCTTGTCTGCATACATGATTACCCGGCCTTCTGCATTTCTGGCCGCACGCCCAATCGTCTGTATCAACGAGGTTTCCGAACGAAGGAATCCTTCTTTGTCCGCATCCAGAATCGCCACAAGACTCACTTCCGGTATATCGAGCCCTTCTCGCAGCAAATTGATACCAACCAGAACATCAAACACATCCAGCCGCATATCGCGGATGATCTCACTTCTTTCCAACGTATCAATATCCGAATGCAGATATTTTACCCGGACACCAACTTCTTTATAATAATCCGTCAGATCTTCTGCCATACGTTTCGTAAGCGTCGTCACCAAAACTTTTCCTTTTTTCTTCGTTACCGCTTTAATTTCTTTCAGCAGATCATCCACCTGACCTGCCACCGGACGAACGATCACTTCCGGATCCAATAATCCGGTCGGACGAAGAATCTGCTCCGTGCGCATCAATTCATGTGTTTCTTCATATTCCGACGGAGTTGCCGAAACAAACATCATCTGATTGATATGACTTTCAAACTCTTCAAAATTTAACGGACGATTGCTCTTTGCTGACGGCAGGCGGAATCCATAATCTACAAGTGTCGTTTTACGCGACTGGTCACCGGCATACATTCCTCGTATCTGTGGAATCGTTATATGAGACTCATCCACCATGATCAGAAAATCATCCGGGAAATAGTCCAAAAGGGTATGCGGCATCTCGCCCTCCTTCATGCCATTTAAGTGCATCGAATAATTTTCGATACCGGAACAAAATCCCGTCTCACGCAGCATCTCAATATCAAAATGTGTTCGCTCTGAAATTCGCTGTGCTTCGATCAATTTGTCTTCTGCTTTGAAATATTTGACACGCTCTTTCAATTCTTTCTCTATCCCCGTTATCGCTTTTTCCATTTTATCCGGAGACACGACATAATGGGAAGCCGGGAATACAACCATATGCTCCAAATTGTTCAACGGTGTTCCTGTCAGCACATCAATTTCCTGAATGCGGTCTACCTCATCTCCAAAAAATTCTACCCGGATTGCCCGGTCCGTCGCTGATGCCGGGAAAATCTCAAGCACATCGCCACGTACCCGGAATGTACCACGGTGAAAATCCATATCATTTCGAGTATACTGGATCTCCACCAGTCTCTGAATCACTTCATCCCGCTCGCGCATCATTCCCGGGCGGAGTGATACTGTCATATTTTGGTAATCAATCGGACTACCCAATCCATAAATACAGGAAACACTGGCAATAATAATAACATCCCGCCGCTCCGTCAGTGCCGCTGTCGCGGAATGGCGCAGTTTGTCAATTTCATCATTGATGGCGGAATCCTTTTCGATATACGTATCCGTCGACGGCACATAAGCTTCCGGCTGATAATAATCATAATAGGAAACAAAATATTCTACCGCATTTTCCGGGAAAAACTCTTTAAACTCACCATATAACTGAGCTGCCAGGGTCTTATTATGGGCAATGACCAAAGTAGGCTTATTCATCTGCTCGATTACATTTGCCATCGTAAATGTCTTTCCGGAGCCGGTAACACCGAGAAGTGTCTGAAACTGGTTTCCCTCTTTAAATCCATCTACAAGTGCTTTAATGGCTTCCGGCTGATCACCGGTCGGTTCGTATTCGGAATGTAACACAAAATGATCCATAATTATCGAAACACCTCCGTCTATGCTTATGTTCGCACGGTTTATCATAAAATATACTCAAAAAATAAAACTCATCGTGTGACTAGTATAACACAATGAGTTTTATAATGCAACAAAAATATGAACATTTGTTCGCTTTTCTTTTTATTAGTCAAAACAAATTTCATCCATCCTCACGTATTCCGCAATATTTCCATGATCCTGAATCAAATTCAGCAAATCATCCGCTGACATCCAAAGTGTCGCCGTATTTTCATTCGGATGCACGCCAACCCTGTTTCCTTTAAATTCATCATCCATGTAAAAATGCACACGGCACTCTGTATCATTTAATATTCCAAGCGGACCGACAGCCCCCGGTGACACTCCCAAAATCTCATCCAGTTCAGCTTCATAAGCAAATGATAATGCCGACAGCTTATTTTGCTTACGGAATCCTTTTAAATCTATTTTTTTGTTCTGTTTTATCGTAAGAAGATAATAATTTTGTCTTTTTCCATCACGAATAAGCAAATTTTTCGCTGTACATTCGGGATAAGGCAGATTGAGGGAATATAAATCACCCATGTCACGCACCGCTTTATGCTCTGTTATTTCATAGGGAATGTCGCGTTCTTTCAAATAATTGCATATAGATTCTCTGCCCGTAAACAGATCTGTATTTATCTCAATCCAATATCTTTGCACCAGACTCCCCTCATCCATCACTTCATTTTCTAAAACGCCCCGGTTTTTAATAATTGTTTTTGTAGATGCCGGATTGTCCTTATCACAGCACATTAAAACTCGGTCTATTCCAAGTTTTCTGCATTCTTCCAACGCTAGCGCGATCATTTTTGTACCGTAACCTTTTCCTCGTTCACTTGGACGGATGCCATCTCCGATATGCCCACCTCCAAGCAATAATTTTTCATTCAAATAGTGCCGAATATTAACTGCTCCTACAAAAATATTGCGTTTCGTATCAAGACAGAAAAATGTTGAATCCGGAACGTTTTCCTCACTTTCTTTCTTTTCTTCTAAAGCATTCAGATAAGTTTCAAAATTGTGATAATCGCACTTCCGGATTGACCACGGAATGATTTTCTCCTTTGATGCAGTCCATTCATCCATCATCTCATTTAGTTGTTGCTGATACTTTAGTTCGAGTTTTACTAGTCTTAACATAATTTAGCCCCTTCCCGGTTTCATCTTGCTTACTATCTTACCATGTCATCCAAGGACAACTCCTTTTTATGTCGTTTCACATGTAGCATAATATGACCGATATTTCCTTCTCCGGCATATTTGGTTGTATCAAAAAAATTCTGATCCAGTTCAGTCCAGACCAGTTCGTTTTCATCCCCGTCAACCGCTACTTCGTTATTTAATTTTCCCACATAAATTTCCAGATCGCAATTATCAAAAGGATACGATTTTTCTTCCTTCTATATTTCTATTTTTCGGTGTCCACGGTGCCGGACATAATAAAGTCGTTTTCTCGATATCCGGTAACACATCATAAATTGAACATCCCATTTGCTGTTCAAAATATTCTTTGTTTTGAAATGTTATCTCCCAGCCTTTTATGTAATTTTCCATAATTCCATATCTGCGTGTCACATCCACAAACCGTTTTTCCAATATTACAAATCCATAGTCCGTCGCCAGTGCATCTGCTATCTGGATCAATTTATCATAATCATCTGCCTGACAATTCATAATATATTCTTTTATTGCTATTTCTTCCTCTGTTTCCGGTGTATAATCGAACTCATCTTTCATAAGCGGATAAGAATGTGTCATGCAAACTCTGGCAACTTCATCCCATCCTTTTGTAATTGCATATTTATATCCCTCATAAACGTGCTGGGGAGTATTTACAATTCCAACTCTTCGCCCAATATCATGAAGCATTCCCACAATATAGGCTTTGTTTGCATCCATTCCCGGTACTTTTTTTGCAATATTTCTTGCCGCAATTCCGACATTAAGTGAATGTTCAATCCACGGACCGGGATTTAATTTCTCCGCTATTTCAAGCTCGATTTTTGCTTCTTCTATTGTAGGTAACATAAGGTCCTCCGCATTTACAATTTCATACGCCGTAACGATACTCCCTTTCATCTTTTAGTGGTTAAGCAAAATCCAATCAAAATTCTTCTAATTCTAAGAATTCAACTGTATTTCTTATCGCTACTCCACTATATATTTTATCATTCTTGTGCCCTTCCGTCAAATAATGATTTATCACATATTTTGACGTAAAAGGCATATCTAAATTTCCAATCTCATCCACCGGGAACCATTTCAAAATCCCCTCATTTGACTCCAATGAAATATCCTGATCCAGTTCTGCAAAGAAATAATAATTCTGACGAATCTCACCTTTTATATTCCGTAGTGTAACGTACTTTAAAGTCAGATTAGACAGTTGACTTTCTTCCAACCCCACTTCTTCCTTTAACTCACGCAAGGCACATTGCTTTGCATCATTTAATTCAAATTCTTCAAAATGTCCACCCGCTGTCCCCAGCCATACATCGTTTACTACTCTGCTTCCCTGCCGAAACAGGAGCAAAACTTCTTGACCACGAAATAAATATATGGATGTCATATTTCGTAACTTGCCTAACATAAATACTCCTTTCCTTTTTCATTTATTATCTTTGATTGATTTTTTCAATAAATCTACTTCGCATTATGCTGAACCGCAGCTCAGAATAGGTCATTGTTTGATTTTTTAATCCGCGAAGGAAATCAGGAAAATATTTATCACTTAAATATTCTGCTGCATTGTTTCTAAAAAATTCATATATTTCACTATAATATATAACTTTAAATTTATCTTTAATGAGTGAATTTTCTATCATTATGTCATTATAATTAGGGACAAACAAATAATAATGTGCCGCCTCCAATTTTTCTTCCTTTTTTATTTTTTCTGTATATTCATAATACTTGTTCAATTGATTTTTCCCATCATCCGTTTTCCCATTTAAACCAGATTTTATCTTGTTTTCAATTACCAGTATCTGGTGTTCATCTCGAATCCATAAATCAATATTTTTGACAGACACTCGTGTAATTTCAAAGGATGTTCCAAATCCGTCAACCCCTAACACATCCTCTGTAAATTTCACAAACATTCTGTGATTATAATTAAAATAGTATGCCAGTAAATTAGACATGATCAATTCATCATTTTCTTTTCTGATAATTTCAAGAAAAGATACACTTTCTCTACCATGTGATCCATCCGATGTGATTTTTTGCGTGTTATTGTGATCTTCCCATAATGAGTCATTTTCAATTAATTCTTCTATCACATCATATATTTTTGAATACGATTCTTTTGATAAATACGTTCTCATAGACTGTCCAACAATTTTCTTTTTATCAGGATCAAGAAAAATAACAATCGAATTTCCATCCTCCGCGCTATAATTTGAATCTACTGTAAGAATTATTCTTGTTCCCTTTTTAGGAAATCTAATTGTTTCCGCACGATATGTAGCCATAGTTTCTGTTTCAACCAAGTCTTTTTTACCATGATATAGATTTTTGTTAAATATATCTACAATATTTACTCCTGCATAAAAAATCCTCTGAATTTCATCTAACGAAGTTTTGCTAAGCCCTTCTGCTTTCATAACAATTTCCATTGTTTCTCTCGCTTTAATGTTTTGTACAAAAAGTACCTTATCCACATCGTGACCATTAACATTACCATACGGTGTAATAAAAAGATAATTTTCATCATTATCGTCTCTAAAAATATTGATTATTTCGTGCCCTATATTTGTACCTTCTTGTAAATAAGAACCAGCAAATAATTGATTTATCAATATTTCACTCATAGTATATTTACCTCCATAAATTTATCTAGTTATTTTCTTTTTCCATATATTCTTGAGTTCAAGTAATAGAAAAGAACTCAATTTTCTTTTTTTATTATTAATTTCTTTCTCAATTTTAGGCAATAAAATCTCAATTAGCCAATGCCTTGTATAATCTGCTTTCCATTTTTTATCATTATCAAACCATTCCATACAATCACTGTTTCCATATGATCCGGGACTCCAAAGAACATTTACAACATCATTCTCCATAAACTGTGCTGACAAAACCGCTACTGCGCCTCCCCTGTGATTATTTGATAATAAATCAATGGTATTACTAGTGAGGGCTACTAACTTATATCCATATATGCGATTTTTATCTAGGTTTATAGTAACTCTTTATAATAAAATTCAATTTACCTGTCTCGTTCATCAATAACATGAATTATTTTATTATCATTGATAATCTTATCGATATTTTCCTTTAAAAATTCCGGTTTAATTTTACTTGATTGGATTTCATCCAGTGATAACCATACCAATTCTTCTCCATCATCTGTTTCCTTTTTACATAAACTTAAATCTTCCTCAAAAACTTTCATATAATAATAAAATTCTATCGTATGACAATCAAAACCATCAATCTTGCCACCGATACCTTTGAAAAAGTTTTCGCATACGACCGCAAGATGATCCACGCAAGTATGGATACCTGCTTCTTCATAAACCTCTCTTTCAATACAATCCTTAGACGTTTCGCCCATGTGAACTCCGCCACCAATCATATAATAATAGTCTCCCATGCAGCTTTTTACAAACAACATTTTATTATTATGTATTATAATTCCACCTGCGCGATACCTAAACCAATTATTTCCTTTTTCAAATCCACAATCGTATCTCATATTTACCTCCATTTTTATCTCTTTTTTAAATATACAAAAGTTAATCTATCATCTATCTGTTTGCTTTTGTATTCCACATATCCCACACTCTCATATAATCGAAGATTGTCCCTGCTTAATGTGCTGGTAAATAACTCATATGTACAATGTGGAAATCTGATCTCAATTTCATTCAATAGTCGTTTTCCAAGTCCTCTTTTTCTATATTGAGGATTCACCATTAGTTTCCCAATATAAACTGTTCCATTGTCGCATCTTGCCCGTACAGAACCTATAATCTTGTTGTCGTCTTCCATTTTCAATACTACACCATTATTATATTCTTCTATAACTTCGTCAATTGTTTGTTTTAATGGTGGAATATCCTGAGTACCAAACAAATCTGCTTCGCTCTGGTATGCAATATACTGTAAATCCAATATCTCCCATAAATCTTCTTTTGTAGCTTTTTTAATTTCATATTGTCTCATAGAACAATCCCTCCATTCGATATAAATATTAATTTTGAACAATTCTCCAAATTGGAAGTTATCGCTTTCTGCCAATATAGCGACAAACTTTCTTCTTATATTGCAGATACTCATTTCCAAATGTGGCAAATAAAAAATCTTCTTCGACATTGACAATCTGCAAATGGTACATGATGACCGCAAATACCGTTAGGAAGCACAAAATCCAGTTAAAAAACATCAATAGTGTGCCAATATATAAAAGGTCAAATCCCAGAAAGGCGGGATTGCGGCTGATTTGATAAATGCCGTTTGTCACAAGCTCCGTTTTATCGGTTTTGGACACTCCTGCTCGCCAACTGTCACGCATCGTCCATACCGCAACGATAAATATAGCCGTTCCCGCAACACTCAGTATCGCTCCAAAAATCCGAACGGAAACAGGGTTATGCTCCGTTTCAAAAAAAATACTGGAAAGCCCCGCTATAAAAACAAGAATAGCCGCAATCTTCATGGTAATTTCCACGAATTTCACAAAACCAACTTTGTTCTTTCCGATTTGGTCTGTCTGTATTCCCTGCTTTTTTTGATGAAACATTTTCACAAAATAGCAACCATAAAAAGCGATTATGCTTGCTATGGAAATCAACTTAAATTCCATTGCCCTTATCCTCTCAAATTCCGATTTATAACCAGCCAAATTTCAAGTGGCCCGTTCATTTATTTCTTGAATTTATATTTTCCCTTTCCATGACCGGATACTGGTTCAATAATATCCGCCTGCACCAAATTGGAAAGAAGTTTCGAAGCACCTGAACTTTTCAGCTCAAGAAGTTCCATAACTGCACTTCTTCCAAATACTCCATCAAAGCCAAACTTCTCAAAGAGTCTATGGATATGAACCGTCGTTTTTACTGTGAAATCACTGCCTTTTGCGGAAAGCACGCTTTCAATATCCACTTTTGCACCTTGAATGTCCACTTTCACACCTTGAATGTCCACTTTTTCTTTGTTCAGAAGTCCGCTTATGTGAAGATTTCGATTTTGAAGTTCATTTTGCTCGTTCAAAAGCAGGTTTCTAAGAAACAGTTCCAGATATTCTGTTGTTTCGTGAATACCTTTTTGCAGGTTCGTATAGTTGGCACGGACAAGTGCATTTCTGAAATACCATGCATTTTCCGCAAAAATATCATTGGTTGCAGCAAAGCCCAGTGTTCTCAAATATTTAATAAAAAATACTGCTGTTGTCCTCGTATTGCCTTCCCCGAAGATATGAATTTGCCATAACCTTGAAATAAATACTGCAAGATGATGGATAATCTCATCCATTGAAAGACCTTTATAGCTAAAATCTTTCTCCTGTGAAAAATCATATTCAAACGTTGCTCTCAGTTCAGAAGCGCTACCGTACATAACGGTTGCCCCATCAAGGACCCATTCTTTCTCTTTCATTGTGATTTTGCCTTCAATATTCTGAATGGCAGTATCAATCAGATATTTAGATGGTTTGAGTCCGTCCACCGCCTGAAGTCCGATTGCTGTACTCCAAGCATAACCCTTATGCGCTTTATCCGGTTCAGATTCTCTTAAATATTCCTTAAATGGGTCTTTTTCCATATCCACTACCTCGTTTTCCATAGTTTCATATTTCCTTTGCATTTATCAAGTATTATTTTGTTATGTCCCATAGTATTCTAAAAATGATTTGCAAATCATCCACTAACTCATCTGTAAAAATAATTTTTTCTATTTCACTATGAATTTCTTCAAACGAATAAATATCAGCAATATATAACATTCCGTAGGATTCATCGTTTTCATTTTTATTTACTCTAGTCTTCCCTTTGACAGAATATACGCAAACAGGCTTAATATTAAAATCAATTGCTCCCGTTTCTTCTCTTAGTTCGCGCTTTGCAGCATCTAGGATCAATTCTCCTTCTTCTCTATGCCCGCCCGGTATTTCATAAGTATCTCTTTCTTTATGTTTACAAAATACCCATTTTCCATCAGCCTTAGAAATAATTACAGAAAATTTTAATAAGCTGTCATCTTCCTCATCATAAAAATTAACTTCCAGCATTTTCTCCTCCATAACTTCAAATTAGTTACATACCCATAAAACGATCATAAAAACTCCCAACCAATAAGTTACTTGATAATTTATCCTCCTTCAAGGATAAGCCTCAACAACAAGGAAATTTACAATTTCTTCATAGGATGTCTAATAACTGTTTTCCATTTTTCCGGAGCAACCTTTCTTGCATCAGACAGATATATTTCATGGTGAAATCTTTCTGTATTCATATCATTAACATATCCATTCTGTTCTAAATACGCATCCATAAGAGCAACCGTTGCAGGTTCGTCATCAAATGCTCCCAAATGCATAATCTGCACACACACCCCTTCATCAATAGTCATAAACTCTGCAGATGAACAATCCAATTTTTTCTTATTTGTCGCGGTTTCAACTGCCCATTCAAAATCTTCTTTCGTTATGAAGTCAGGCAATCGTATAACGGAAATCCAGTTAAATGTAGACTTATCAGTATAATCTACACCATCTGTATCTTCTTGCCACCAGAAGCCCTCAAGTGGTGGAACTACATATTCAAAAAATCCTTTGATTTTGTAATCCGTTTTATAACTCATTTTCAGAGTATACGCAACAGCATATAACACACTTATTGTCTGCTGATATGCCCCACCTTCGTCATTTGGATCACCTTTTCCTCTAACCGCAATATAATTTGCTTTAGGAACAATTACAATCTCCGGTTTATTTTTAGGCATATAAAATTCTTTGTATTCTTTCTTAAAATCAAAAGCCATTGCTACCTCCATAAATTCCGTTTTTCCAGTTCAAATGCAATTGCCTTCAATGCACCTTCGTAGCTGTGGTGAGCCAGCGGTGCTGGCTCTCCCCCATTTACGGATAAGAATGCATTTTCCGAGTTAATACCGTCGGCAATACCTGACATTAATACTTCACAGTCGCTGGCATCGAGTACGGAAAACTTAATCGAAGACGAACCACAGTTAATAACCAAAACAACCGGAAATTCATTCATCTCTTTTCTCATCCTGAGTTACGGATTAAAACAGTTTGTATACGATGTTCAGGATGGTCAGCAGACCAATCACGGTAACAAACACGTTATCCAGACGACCACGGTATTTCGCCAGAGACGGCGCTTTACGGATGGCATACATCGGCAACAGGCACAGCAGGGATGCGATAATCGGTGCGCCCATGGCTTCAATCAGGTCAAGGATGTTCGGGTTGGCGTAGGCAACAACCCAGGTGGAGCCCATGATGAAGATCATGCTGATAGTGTTCAGTTTACCCAGCGACACTTTAGTTTTGTCGCCTTTATAACCGAACTTCAGAATCAGACCATTCAAGCCTTCCAGCGTCCCCAGATAGTGACCGAAGAAAGATTTGAAGATAGCCACGAGTGCGATGATGGAAGCCGCATATTCCAGTGTAATCGCGAACGTTGTTTTGGTACCGGTCATGGACGCAAAGTGGTTAGCCAGATAAGAAAGCACTGGAATATTCTGCGCTTTGGCTTCCGCCATGTTGGCCGGAGACAGCGTAAACAGGCAGCTAAAGGCAAAGAACATCACCACTGCAACCATCAGCATGCTGGCACGAGAAATGATTTGGGAACATTTACGTTCGGTGAAGTCGCGACCGAAGTCTTTCTCATACTCTTCACGTTTAGAAACCACGAAGGAAGAGACGATTGGCGAGAAGTTAAAGGAGAAAACCATGATGGAAATCCCCAGCCAGACAGTGATCAGGATACCGTCATGACCGGTTAACGACAGCGAACCGAGGTCAACCTGGTCGATAACTGCAGAGTTCCAGTAAGGGATCAGCGACAGAGAAATCAGCACCAGGCTGGCGATAAACGGCCATACCAGGTAGCTCATCACTTTAACCATCAGATCCTTACCAAACCAGATGACGAAAGCCATCAGCAGCAACAGGAACAGCGCCACAAAGCCGCGATTCAGCGGTGCAAAGCCGAGCTGGTTTTCCCAGAACGTCATAAAGGTATTGGTAATAGTAACGCCATAAATCCACAGCAGTGGGCAAATCGCGAAGAAGTACAGGAACGTGATAACCACGCCGCCAGTTTTACCAAAATGCTCTTCCACCGTTTCCGTAATGTTGCCGGAAGGGTTAGAGCCAGAAAGACACAGACGCGCCAGCGCCCGGTGGCAATAAAATGCGATGGGGTATGCCAATACCAACATCAGAAGAATCGGGATCAGTCCGCCAAAACCTGCGCGGATAGGGAAGAACAGCACCCCGGCGCCGATTGCCGTACCAAACAAGCCTAACGTCCATGTGGTATCTGATTTACGCCAGGACGATTGTTTTGTCTGGCTGGATACAATGCTATCTGAAGTACTCATATCCTATCCTCAACGAATTAATTAAGCGTCAACGAAACCGGTGATTTGAGAGACGCGAGAAAGATCGATATTGCCGCCGGAAATAATACTGACGGTTTTTCTGTTTTGAATATATTGGTCTAATTTACCGCTTAATAATGCAGCACATGCCAGAGCGCCTGCGCCTTCGGTGACGACTTTATTGCGCTGAATTAAGGCAATCATACTGTTTCTGATTTCGTCTTCGCTGACCAGCACGATGTCATCGACTAATTCACGAACGATTTCGTAAGTTAAATTACCCGGGCGGGAGACATCACAACCATCCGCCAGGGTGCCGGTAGTTCGGTGCGTGGTTATTTCTCCGGAGTGGAAAGAAGCCGCCATGCCGTGAACGTTTTCTGACTGTACGCCAATAACACGAATGGTCGGGTTAATAGATTTAATTGCCACCGCAATACCAGCAATTAAACCACCACCACCAATTGGCACAATCACGTTATCGACATCATAGAGATCTTCCATAATTTCCAGACCAATCGTTCCCTGGCCAGCAATCACTTTCGGATCATCGTAAGGTGGGATAAAAATACGACCTTCCATTTCGACAATTTCGCTCACTTTAGCGATAGTGTCGTTGAAATTATCACCATGCAGAACGACTTCTGCGGAGTAGTCGCACGTTGCCGCTACTTTGGATTTTGGCGCACCTTTTGGCATCACCACTTTACCGTCGATACCCAGCATCGCGCAGGAGAGGGAAACCCCTTGCGCATGGTTGCCCGCAGAACAGGCCACCACGCCTTTGCGTTTTTCCGCATCGGTCAGTGAACTTAATTTATTAAATGCGCCACGAATTTTAAATGAACCCGTACGCTGCATATTTTCAAACTTCAGGAATATTTCACCTTTGCAACGTTCACTAAAATAGTTTGAGCGAGGCATGCCTGTTTTATAAATTCGCCCAGCCAGTCGTTGTTTCGCTTCAATAATGTCATCAATAGCAACCGGCAGATCGTATGTAATATGCATTATAAAACCTCTTCGCCTGAATTAAATATGTAGGTAACCGTAACCGACACCTGCAAAACAGACAGGTGGATTATTTATGTTTAAATAAAAACAAATAACTAACCGACTTCTATTAATTGCCTTCGTCTACACCCATTATAAGATGAATACTCTTTGGCTAATTCCACCAAAACCGATGCTGCTTTTTTAATACGATAATTTTTCGACCATACCGCGGCATATTGTGCCACAGGTAATGTTTCTTCAACCGGAATAGTAATAAATTGATTTGAACCAAAAGGTGACGTCATATCACAAGGAATTACAGTTAAGAAATCAGCACTGAGAACAAGATTATAAATTGTCACGACTGAGTCGGTTTTAACGATGTTTTCAATACTGATGCCATTTCTTTGTAACGTAGTAAGAAGCTCGCTGTAGTACCCCATATTGGTTTGTGGCAACACCCACTGTTCGTTCTTCAACGACTCCAGCGTGGTGGTGCCGGTGCATGTTCGGGACTTACTGGCTACCAGCACAAACTCGGACTCGAACAGCGGCTCAACATGTAAATCCTGAAGCTTCATTTCTGCACTTAACGTACCAATCGCAAAATCCAGTCGACCGTCGCGGATTGCCGGTAAGAACGAAGACAGTTGCGCTTCATACATAGAAACCTGCGCTTTCGGGAACACCTCTTTGAACTTGTTGATCATCCCTGACATAAAAGTAAAACCAATCAATGAAGGAAAACCAAATGAGACTTCCACCACCGCCTCAGAAGACATACCGCTTATCTCATTAACCATATTTTTCATTTCACGGGTAATGGATTCGGAACGGGAGAGTAACAATTGACCGGCAGGTGTTAATGTTACACCGGTATTTTTCCGCACCACTAATTCCACACCAAAATAATCTTCAATATCGTTAATGATTTTACTGACGGCCGGTTGAGTTAACCCTAATTCTTTTGCAGCCGAGCCGATAGAGCCACTTCTAATGACTTCCTGAAAGACTACCAGGTGCTGCGTTTTCGGAAGAAGAATAGTGCTCATAACGACCTACGTTAATTACCTCATTGACGGCATGAAGTGTATCAAAATGAAATGAACAGGATATGTGCGACCACTCACAAATTAACTTTCAATACTTTCCATGGTATCGTTACGCAAATTAAATACCTTTAAATATCAACAAGTTAAAGTATAAAAATCAGCATAAACCCTGATTTTTGTCAAAAAAAATGACGGGGATAACCATATTTTATGGCGATAACATCATTCGTTATGTGG
>OGPJ01001119.1_pt1 | contig 19666 bp, 19 predicted proteins | sample 1552831 | NCBI WGS metagenome assembly OGPJ01 (sample SAMEA2579914, study PRJEB22360) | human gut metagenome | biome: human gut; feature: human-associated habitat; material: faeces | place: Denmark | collected 2008/2010
GCGCTTCACATGCAGGGCCGGGTGTGGGGGTGTGGCTGCCGTAATCACTCGGGCTGATGAGCCCGGCGCAGTGCCCAGAACTGTGTTCTTCGGTCTATTGAATGATGTGGCATCCGACCCGCAGGTTACCGATCTGGCGGTGACCTGTGATGGCCGCGTTTGGGCGGACCGCGGCAACGGCATGCGAGAAACAGTATTGCGTGTGCCGTTTCGCTCGCCGCAAGTAGTTCGAGAATACGCCGTCCAACTGTGCGCGCAGCTTGGGCGCAGACTGGATGATGCCTGCCCGATAGCGGACGCCGCCAGTCCAGACGGCATCCGCGTGCATGCGGTGATTGCCCCATTGGTGCCACAAGGTGCCGCAATCTCCATACGGTTCCCTGACAGGACCATGGCATCGTTGCGACATCTGAGCCAATTAGGTGTATTCCCGGCTGCTTGGCTGCCGATGTTCGTGGGACTGGTGCGCAGACATGCCACAGTGCTGATTACCGGCGGAACAGGCGTGGGCAAGACCACCTTGCTCAAGGCGCTGCTGGCGCAATGCGATGTGAACGAGCGCATCGTCACCGTAGAGGAAGTTCGTGAACTGGGAGAACTGGGGCGTGGCGATCATGTGTCGTTGGTAACGCGCGAGGCGAATGTGGAGGGCGTCGGAGCCATAAGTCTGACGGACTTGGTCAAAGCGACGTTGCGAATGCGCCCCGACCGCGTGGTGCTGGGCGAATGCCGTGGCGCGGAAATCGTCGACCTATTGCGCGCGTTCAATTCTGGTCATCACGGTGGCATGACCACTGTGCATGCGGACGGCGTGAACCGAGTACCGTCCAGGCTGATTTCGCTTGGATTACTCGCCGGAGTCAGTCCACAGGCGTTGGCCATGCTGGCGGCAGGCGCTTTCGACGCGGTGGTGCATTTGGAGCGAGTGAACGGACAGCGGCGTATCACGCAGATCGGCGAACTGCGTGTAGCACATGGTGAACTGGCAGGAACACCGCTGGCGGTATGGAATGGCTGCCATCCTCCTCGGTATGCCGCCGAATGGGGGCACTTCATTGAACGATGGGGCATCGTTCCCGGGCCGAGTGGTGGTGGGTGATGATGTGGTGTGCTGTTCTGGTGGCGCTCGCCGTGCTGATATGGCCGGGGAACAAGTCCGGGAGGCTGTATCGGCTGGCTTACCGCGGGCGTGCGGTCGATTCCGCAGCCATAAACGAACCTCGATATGCCGGCTCACCTCGCGTGGGCGTTGCGCAGGTGATTACGTCCGCCATCGCGCGATTGCGAGGTGGCGGCACATTGGTTGAAGCATTCGAGGAACAATCCAGCAGACGCTTCGCCACTCAGCGCATTACTGTGGAACGGCTCATAACGGTGTTCGAACAGCGGCGTCTGCCCGACGAATCACCAGCGCAGGTACTTGAAGCTGCACGCGGGGTCACCGCCGCAGCGGTTTTGAGCGATGAGCTCGGTTGCCAAGCAGTGCCATGTCTGGAAGCGGTATTGACTGCTTACCGGCAGATGAGGCTGATGCAGAACCTGCGATCGCAAGCATGTGCCGTTCCTAAAGCCACTGTGGGGCTGCTGAGCGCGCTTCCGGCCGTCACTGTGGCATTGGGCGAGCTTCTGGGAGCTAGACCATTGGCGTTCTTGCTTGGATCGCCACGCGGTGTGGTCTGCTTGGTATTAGGGGGATGTTGTTATGCTGCCGGCTTGGCATGGATGCGGGCATTGTTGAAAGGCAGCGGATTATGAGTACGGTGTGGGTACACGCCGCGGCAGGCTGTGCGGCGATTGCTGGTTGGCTGTATAAGGCTCTGTCTCGTCATGACAGCCGCTTGCCGGGCGAGGAGCCGGCCGTAGCGCATGATTGCGGGTCGTCATGGACCATACTCATATTGCGTATGTTGCAGGTGTCCTTGCGTCAGGGCTCCTCGATTCCCCGGGCGCTTGACATGGTGGGCAAAGCCGTCGGCGGCGACTGCGGCGCTCGCATGAGCGAGGTCGGGAACTCCCTGACCAGAGGGGTTCCCTGGGCTGATGCGTGGCATGCCGCTATGGCTGTTCAGCATGAGGGTGCGCCAGCTGATAGTCCATCCAAGGGAAATACGAATACCACGCAACGAGATCTTGGCCTGCTGCAATCGGCTTTGGAATCGTCATGGACGCATGGCGATATGCCTGGTGTGCGCCTCGAATCCGCCATTGAACAGCTGGACCGTGACGAGCGTGCTGCTATCGAACGGAATGCCGCGAAGCTGTCGGTAAAGCTACTGATGCCTACAGGGCTATGTTTTCTGCCGGCATTCGTGCTGGTAGGAGTCATTCCGGCGATTGCGTCCTTCATGATGTGAATATAGGCGTGAACTGAGTGCGCTTAGGCTGAATCTTGTTGTATCGCTCGGTATTGTACTTGGCTGCGTTTGGTTATCCACATTTGTGGTGGACGACACGTCGAGGTGTGGATAACTCGGCAAGCTAGAACCACATACCCCGTTTTTCCTGGTGCATGAAGCGTTGATAGTCCACAGTGGTATGCACCCCGCGTCAACCCGGCGCGGGGGCCAACCACTCACATACGCATGGGGAAGGTGTGAAGCCACTGCGCAGCTTCCCCTCCTTACCGAAAGGAACGCCAATGAATACCCCTATCCCCGTCATCGTCGACGGGCAGGCCGGCATCTTTGCGCACAGCAAGGCTCGTGTGGCCACGCTGAACGCCAAGGCGAAAGAACGGCTATGCCTCATGGACGCACGCATCCGCGCCCTCATGGCTGAGCCCGAAGAAGGCGCAGCCACTGCGGAATACGCAGTCGTACTCGTTGCGGCTACAGGCTTTGCGGCGGTGCTGGTCGCCATCCTGAAGTCGGATGCCATCAAGACGTTGCTGACCAACATCATCAAACAGGCTCTGAAAGTCGGGTGACAGCCATGAAGACCATGAGATGCCGGTGGAGGCTCGCCAGACTGCCGCCAGACCTATGCACGGGATCGGCCACCGCCGAATTCGCGATCGTATTGCCCAGCGTTATCGCCATCGCCGGGCTGATACTGGCAATGGGACGTGTGGTCATCGTTTCCATGGACTGCCAAGGTGCCGCGACGGCGGCTGCACGCGAGTTTGTGGTTACCGGTGACGAATCATCCGCGCGCAGCATAGCTGCGGACGTTGCAGGGGGAGATCCCCGCGTCAGCATTGCCCACAACGGCCAATCGACGAGCGTGATGGTCGAATGTTCGGTACTGCCCGGCCCACTGGATGTCACTCCAACGCGGGTCACCGGCAACGCTACGGCGATAAGCCAATAACTGGTCGGCTGCTGGCTGGGCGGCCGCAATAGAAAGGAACTGCGGTGCAGGGAATGCGTTATGAGGAGGGATCGGGCACGATGGCCGGAGCCATGCTGGTTATGGCGGTGGGCATTGCGCTCGCGGTGGCGGCAAGTGTGGGCAACCTCATGATCTGCCAGAATCGAGCGCGTTCCCTCGCCGATCTCATCGCCTTTGACGCCGCGTATGCGCTGTGGCATGTGGATATCGGTGATCCATGCGCGCTTGCTGCAAACATGGCTGAAGCGAATGGCGTCACGCTGGGCTCCTGCTCCGTGCGGGATGAAGACGTGTTGGTAACCATCAAGGTGGAAACCATGGTTCCGGTGGCATCATCCGTGGAGCGGATGGCTCGGGCCGGACCGGTGAATTGTACGGAAGGAGACAATTATCACAATAATGGACCGTAAGCACTGATGCTCTGGCGGGCTTCTGGACCTTTGGTTAAGGTGAGAGCATGAGCGAGAGTGAACGCACAGAACGCCGTCGCGTGGTGGCCATGGTGGGCAATCCCACTTCCGATAAGGGCCGTGGTGCCAAGGTGGATGCGCGAGTATTGGGACTGCTGGAGGACGCCGGCCGTGCCCATAACTTCGACGTCATCGACATCACCGGCGTAAGTTTCGACGATTCCCTGAACCAGGCGCGTGAACGCGCGCACGAGTACGACTATCTGGTGGTGGTCGGCGGCGACGGCATGATCGCACTCGGTGCCAATGCCGTGGGTTGCGGCGGTAAGCCGCTGGGCATCGTGGCCATGGGCTCGGGCAACGATTTCGCTCGGGGACTTAAGCTGCCGGTCAATCGCATCGAAACCGCAGTGGAAGGTATCGTCGGCGCTATCGTGCGCGGATCACACATTGATGTGGACATGGGACGCGTGACCTCTTTGGATGGTGGCTATGCCGTGAACCCATCCACCGGCGGGGAATACGAGTACCGGGAGAACAAGTCTGCCGAGCACCCGATTGACCGGTACTATGCGGGCATGCTGTCCTGTGGTCTCGACGCAAGTATCAACGACCGTGCGAATCATTCGCATCTGCCGACCGGCACCATGCGCTACTTTGCGGCGGTGCTGGTGGAGCTGACGCATATGAAGCGTTATGGGTACCACGTCAAGGCCACGCTGGCGGACGGTACCACGGATGAACGAGACATCATCACGCCGTTGCTGACGATTGCGAATTCGCGTCATATCGGTGGCGGCATCGAGGTCTCACCGTACTCCTGCTTCTCCGACGGGCTGTTGGACCTGGTGTGGATGAATCATGTGCCGAACTTCGGCGAATGTGCGGTGGCCATCTCGAACGCCTATAACGGCAAGCTGCTCGCCTCAAAGGTGTTCGGGTGGAAGCGCATACGCGAGATCGAAGTCACGCGAGCCGCAGAAGGCGACGAGCCACCGGTGCTGATGGCGGACGGCGAATACATCGGGCATCTGCCATTCAGGGTAGTGGCCGAGGACTGCGCGCTACGCGTGCTAGTGCCGCCGGCCGTAGCCGCCCGTGAGGTGGATTCCCGACAGGAAGTGCTCAACGCCATTGCCCGAGACGGTCGCGACCCCCTAACCGGCCAGTTCGCCTGACCTGATTATATTGGCTCCCCTCATTAGGCTGAGCCGTAAAGCAAACAGCCCAGTGGGATGTTTGTAGGCGAGGGTTCGACGATAGTCGAACCAGAAGAAAGTCAGCCGTAGGCTGTCCGCAATTGCGGACGAGCTGGCCGCGAAGCGGACTGAGGGGAGTGCGGGAGAGCGGTACCAGAGCCAATGGCCGTCAGACCTCAGACGACATAGCTTTCGATATGCAGCGTCTGCGCCATGACCTCTTTGATGGTTCGGTCGCTGATGTTCGGATGCGAGCGAATCAGCGAGATAAGCCCCACAATCAGTGTGAAGAACGTCTCATGGACGTTGGTGATTGGCAGGCCATGCATCTGCTCGAAATCACGTACGGTGGTCTGGGCAATGTAGTCGGCAATACGGTCCGCCGCGCGGTCAATGAACTTGATATACAGTTCGGCGTTGCCGTCTTGGATCATACGGTTTGAGAAGGGGCTCTCGTCGGCGATCAGGGAGCGGAGCACATGCACGATGTCGTCTAATGCCTTGTTCACGTTGCCTGTTTCGCGCGCTTGGTTCCACTGCTTCAACGTGGTGAGGATTTCGTCGATGACGTTATCGAGTACTGCGTCAGCTACGGCTTCCTTGTCTTCGAAGTAGTGGTAGAACAGCGAACGCGTCATACCGACTTCGCTTGCGATGTCGGAAACGGTGATTTTGGAGAAGCCTTTTTCCAGACACACCTTGCGCGCGGCTTGCACGATGGCGTCGCGCCGGGCATCGCCGCGGGTGGGGCGTTTCTCGTCGAGGGTATCGCTCATGGGTGCCTCCTGACCACAACCGTTATTGACACTATGTTAATACAAAGAAAGCGGTTAATAACAATAAAAATGCGGTAACCGTTGTCAGGTGAATGTCGTTGGAATATAAAGAGTTTTCCGATTCGGCAACTATGAGCCCGGTTTATCTTGACTTTTTTATCGGTTAATTCTGAGGGCAAAGGTAGGTTAGTAGCTATGGCACTTGCACTGTATCGTCGCTATCGTCCGGACACCTTCGAAGGGGTCATCGGCCAGGACCAAGTCACGGTCCCGCTGATGCGCGCCTTGGACGAGGGCAAGCTCACACATGCCTATCTGTTCTCAGGGCCGCGAGGCTGCGGCAAAACCAGCTCCGCGCGTATCCTGGCCCGTTGCGTCAACTGTGCCAAAGGGCCGACTTCCCACCCCTGCGGCGAATGCGAAAGCTGCAAGGACCTGGCCACCGGCGGTCCGGGTTCCATCGACGTGGTCGAAATCGATGCGGCCTCGCACAACGGTGTGGATGATGCTCGAGAATTGCGAGAACGCGCTGGGTTCGCCCCTGCGCGCGACCGCTATAAGATTTTCATCCTCGATGAGGCCCACATGGTCACGCAGCAGGGCTTCAATGCGCTGCTTAAAATCGTTGAAGAGCCGCCTGAACATGTGATGTTCATCTTCGCCACCACCGAACCAGACAAGGTGATCGGCACCATCCGTTCGCGCACCCACCACTATCCGTTCCGTCTGGTGCCGCAGGAAGTCATGGGTCCCTACCTGGAGACGATCTGCGACAAGGAAGGCATCAAGCCCGAGCCCGGTGTGCTGAAACTGGCGATGCGCGCCGGTGGCGGCTCCATGCGAGATACCCTGTCCGTGCTTGACCAGCTGATGGTTGGTTCGGTCGAAGGCGTTATCACCCATGATGCCGCTGTAGCCCTGCTCGGCTTCACGCCGGAGGCACTGATCGGTGAGGCCGTGGATGCGGTAATCGATCACAACGGCGAAGCCCTGTACGGCGTTATCCAGAAAGTCGTGGTCGGCGGATTCGATCCGAGACGATTCGTCGAAGACCTACTGGCTCGTGTGCGTGATCTGCTGGTGCTTACGTTGGCCGGGGACCGTGCGGAATCCGTGCTGTCCGACACGGCTGAGGCCGAGGATATGGACGATCTGCACCGCCAAGCCAAGGCGCTGGGACTGGGCGCACTGACCGCAATGGCAGACATCATCAACACTACGTTGGGTGCCATGACCGGAGCCATTTCTCCGCGTATGCGCTTGGAACTGCTGGCCGCGCGATTGTTGGCCGGCAGTGAATCAGGCTTTGCAACAGCCGCTCCCGCGCCAGCTTCTTCTGGTATGCCGCCTGCGGCTGGGTTCTTTGCTACAGCACGGATCCTTCTTGCACGCCGTCCACCCCAGCCGCTTCCGGTATGGGTGCCAGTGGTTTTGCCGGCGCATCGCGAGGCGGGTTTGCCGGAGCCTCACATGGCGGATTCTCCGGTGCTGCACGCAACCAGCAAGCAGCCGCGCCTCAGAGCACCGCTTCCCATGAATCTGTTGGAGGCAATGGCCCTGTCAACGGCCCGGTCAGCGACCGACCCGCGGGCTCTCTGTCTGTGCAACCTGCTGTAGCAACTGCTGCTGCCGGTGCCGCTCCTGCCGCCAATGCCGGGTGGGGCGCGCCCGCCGCGTCGCCGGCCGTCCCGGCTCAACCGGTGACCTCGCCTGCGGCATCGGATAATCGGTCCATCGACGAGAAGTGGGATGCAGCCGTCGCCGCTTTGCCGGAAACCATTCGTGAATATGTGTCACGAGACAAGGTGCCGACCGTAAAATTCGGCCCCAACCGTAAGGGTCTGCCTTGCTTGTCGATGACGTTCGACAAGTCGCTGAGCCAGCACGCTTTCGCCTTGGCCGTGGATAACAGCGGTAAGAAGGCGGCGGCCGTGGTGATGGATGCCGTGCGCAACGAGTTCGGCGCCAATGCGGTTATTGCACCTTCTGCGGTCGCGGCGAATGGCGAGCGAGTCGAATCCGTCAAACGTATGAGCCCGGAGCAATTGGCCAAGGTCAAGCAGCAGATTGCCATGGCCAAGGCTGGATTGGCCGCGTCGAGTTTGGGCGCGGGCCTGGGCATTCATATGGGGAGCGAGCCGAAAGCTCCGAAGCCGACTGCAACAGGCCAAGCCGAGGACGCAGACGACAGCCATCGAGCCGGACAATCCAGTGCATCCACGGCAGCGAAGAACTGGAGTGACGATGACCCTTGGGCCAAGCCGGCCGTAAGCAACGCTTCGCCGCAATCTGCAGACGGGTTCGCGCCTAACGAGCCCGCTGCTACGCCTGCGCCCGAAGAGCATCACAAGAAGCATGTTGCGGTTCCGGACATCAGTGACGGTGTTGATCCGTGGGCCGCTCCGGCTGCTCCTGTTGCACCCACTGCGTCCGTTGCGTCCGCTGGACCCACTGGACAGTCCACTGGGCAGCCAGCCGCCGCATCTTCTGCTACGGCAGTTGCCGGCGCGAGCGACGATCCATGGAATCAGACGCAGTCTCAGGCCGCGGTCTCACCGGCGTCGCAACCGGCCGAAGCCGACCCGTGGAACCAGCCATATCAGCAGTCTCCTCACGATGATCCGTGGAATCAACCGCAGGGGAACCATGCTCAGGCGGCTCCGCAGCCAGGAGACGACCCGTGGAATCAGCCTCAGTCCCAGACTCCGGCTTCTTCGGTTCCTCAGACAGTGTCGGGCAATATGTCGGGCGATGACCCGTGGAACCAGCCCCAATCGGTTCCGCAGCCGGCTGCCGGCGATGACCCGTGGAATCAACCGCAACCCGCACAGCCGACCCCGAATGCCGACCCGTGGAATAGCCAGCCCCAGCCCCAGCCGAAACCACAACCGCAAGTCGCGGCCGAGGATGACGAATACTCGATGAGCGACCAGTCGCTCGGCGAGGCGACGGCCATGAATCTCGACGATCTGAAAAAGCTATTCGAGGTCAAAAAAGTCGAGCAATTCGCGGCAGATGATCCGAAGAACCCCAAGAACATCCAGCCTGCCAAGAAGCACTCGGATGAATAATGAGGACGAATAACGAGGAATACCCATGGCACTTGCTTATGACGGCGCAATACAACGACTGATCGACGCTTTCGGGCGGCTGCCCGGCATCGGGCCGAAGGGCGCGCAGCGTATCGCCTTCTACATGCTGTCCGCGCCCGAAGATGAAGCGCGCGATTTGGCCGAGGCCATCGAAGAGGTCAAGGCCAAGATCCGCTTCTGTGATATTTGCGGCAACGTGTGCGAATCCAGCCCCTGCCCGGTATGCGCCGACCCGAGACGCGACCGTTCGGTGATCTGCGTGGTCGAAGAGCCCAAGGATGTGATGAGCATCGAGCGCACGCGCGAATACCACGGCCTATACCATGTGCTCGGTGGCGCAATCAACCCAATGGCCAACGTTGGCCCTGCCGACCTGCGTATTCCCGGTCTGCTCAAACGCTTAGAAGGCGATGAGGTCAAGGAAGTGATTATGGCGCTCGACCCGAATATTGAAGGCGAGGCCACCACCAGCTACTTGACCCAGCTATTGCGACCCGTAGGTGTCAAGGTCACCCGACTTGCCAGCGGCCTGCCGGTGGGCTCCGACTTGGAGTATGCCGACGAAATCACGCTGGGCAGGGCACTGGCCGGTCGGCGCGAGGCCTAAGCCAGCGTATCATTGGCGCTTTCGCCCTTGCGGCGCATCCACGGCCAGAATGCGCCGTGGCGGATGATGCGCGCGGCCTTGTGGCGTCGTGCCAACCAGATAATGAACAGTCCTGCCGCCAGTATGCCTAGACCAACACCAAGGGCGATATTGCGCGCGTCAAGCACGTCATTCGGCTCGGGGGCCGGCATCGGAATCGCCACGCGGTGCCCGGAGATAAGCAGTCGGTGCGTGTTCACGCCGTATGGCGTACAGGTCATCAAAGTGACGCGATCCTCACCCGGCACGATCTTGAGCTTCGACGTGTCATCCGGCAAAATCACCGAAATGCGGTCCACTTTGTAGCCCAAAGTTTCGCCCATGACTTCGATGTAGAAGAAGTCGCCCTCTTTCACCTCGTCCAAACGGGTGAACATCAGCGCTTCAACCAACCCGCGGTGCCCGGTAATGACCGAATGGGTGGATTTACCTCCCACCGGCAGCGACGTGCCGTACAAGTGGCCGGCACAAGAAGCCAGTGCTTCCTCGGAAGTGCCGTGATAAAACGGCAGATTGATGGACTGCTTGGGCACCTTGATTGTGCCCATCACGCCGTTGCCGGTATTAAGCAGTGACTGGTATTCCTTGTCTTTCTTTGAGGCGGAATCCTCGCCGCTGGCTTGGGATCCTCCTTGAGCGGCGGCGAACGGATCGACGGCTTCACCCAAGATAGGCTGGCCGGATTCAGCGAGCTTCTTGTTGTATGCGCGGGCCGCCGTGAGCTTGTCTTCCGCCTGCGGGTAAGGCCAGCCAGCTACTTCTTTGGCCGTGGTGGCTGTGGTGGCGGCCAAGTTGCGGTCGGACTCGAATTGCAACGCTAGCGGGAAGCAGGCCACGGCGATTGCGGCGATCAGCAGCACAATGGTGATGATGCGCATCGCCCACAGGTTGCGTTGCAGGCGTCGGCGCTCGGCCACGAGATCGCTGATATCGATGACTTCGTCAAATGGTGTTGGAACGAATGCTGCGGGCTCGGGCCGCGCTGAGGAAACGTTGTCATTTGCAGATGCGTCATCCGGCATGGCCGCGTTGTTTTCCCACATTTTCTGTGAGGCACGCTTACTCGTCGAACGTCGATGCAGCAATGCCATAGTCGCCTGTTCCTTCGCTTGATCTGCTCATGATTTGCTTATACAAGACGGCCGGGTCCGTCTTAGTCGTGCATGGCATAGGTGCTGTCGCAAATGGCAACACCGCACGCGCCACACTGCGAAACGTTACTCCGCACCAAGCCTTTCATGCAACATGCCGACGGGGCCATATAGGGGCAATGTAGGGGGTATAAGAAGTCTGAAAATGCGATACGAACAACGTTGCTACGGCTGTCAGTGATGCGGCTTACTTCGGACAAGCCGTTGAGATGCAAGGGGATGCAAAGGATTGCAAAGTATGGCAACATGATAAGTCGCAGCGTCGGCGATATTTGGCAGAGCTTTCAAATAGGGGGGTATGAATGCATAAAGAGGGAATATGTTACCTCGATAAAAGAGGCGCTATTGCTGTTTTCGTGGATGTCGGTTCGTCGTCGAGCCGTTGGTTTCGTAGGCGTGAGGGGCGTTCCCGCGTATTCTGTTTTCCGACCAAAGAAATGAATCACGAAGAACGCCTGAGCAAAAGCTCATTCGCCGGATTGCCGAACGTCAAAGGCGCGGTTGCAGAGGATGCGCGGATCACGGATTCGCCGCTGCGTTCCGAATTGGCTAGTGTGATCAGAGAAAAGATGGCACTGTCTGGGCATCTCTCTTTTTAGGTCAAGGAAAAGGGTCTGGCGATAGGCGGTGATGACGCCCATCGTGTTGGTGGCACTGTTGCTGCAAAAAGGAAAAGTCTAGTTCGTAATCTAGTGTCCAACTTCCCTAATAGGAATGGTCCAACTTCCACAACGAAAATAGTCCAACTTCCACAATTAGAATGGTCCAACTTCCGCAATAGAGTGATTTATAGGTTGATGTTTCGACGGTTTGCGGGAGGGCACATATGGCAGTGGAGAGCTCGGAGATTCAACGTGGCGAGTACCTTCCTCGAGTGGCTGATGGGTTGCTGACTCAGGCATTGCAGTCTTCTGGTGCCGTTCAGATTAAAGGTCCAAAATGGTGTGGCAAGACTGCAACGGCAGAAAGGCAGTCGGCGAGTCAGGTCTTCATGCAGGACCCGGATCGCAGTGCTACGCTGTTGGCCTTGGCTGATACAAAGCCTTCTCTCATCCTGCGAGGTGAGGAGCCGAGACTCATTGATGAATGGCAGATGGCCCCGCAATTGTGGGACGCGGTGCGTTTCGCCATCGATCGAGGGCGCGGTCGTGGCCGATTCATCCTAACTGGATCGGCGACTCCTCAACAGGAACCAGCTCATTCCGGAGTGGGAAGAATTGCCCGATTAACCATGCGTACCATGTCCTTATTTGAATCGCAGGAATCGACGGGCGTTGTTTCGTTGGGAGAGTTGTTCGATGGCAACCATGATGTTTCGGGTTTCTCCGATTTCGATATTGAAAACACCGCGTTTGCGCTATGCCGCGGTGGCTGGCCTGAAGCAGTAGTCGAATCTCGAGTAAATGTTGCCTTGCGCATGGCCGCGGATTATGTCGAAGAACTACTTGATTCTGACATCAATCGTATGGATGGTATAAAGCGCAATAAAACTTGGATGCGTCTGATTATGCGCTCGTATGCGCGCAATATTTCTTCTCAGGCGTCGCAATCCACTATCGCGGCGGATATGCAGGGTGAACCGCCTTCGGAAGGTACACTCTCCGATTATTTAGATGCATTGTCGCGAGCTTGCGTAACTGAAGATCTTCCAGCTTGGAACCCTCGTTTACGTTCTAAGACTGCAGTGAGAACGAGCCCAACCAGACACTTCAGCGACCCGTCGATAGCTTGTGCGGTACTGCACGCGACCCCGGAGAAACTCCTTAATGATTTCGAGACCTTTGGCTTGCTGTTTGAGTCCATGTGTATTCGCGATCTGCGTGTGTATGCTGATGCGCTTGGCGGAGATGTGTTCCATTATCGGGATAAGACGGGATTGGAATCTGATGCGGTCATTGGCCTGCATGATGGACGATGGGCTCTCATTGAGGTCAAGCTCGGAGAAAAGCAGGTTGATATTGCGGCGGCCCATTTGAAAAAGTTGGCTGACAGAATTGATCAAGATCACGAAGGCCGTCCGTCATTCTTGATGGTGCTGACCGCTACGGCTGCCGCTTATCGCCGGGATGATGGGGTATTGGTAGTGCCGTTGGCCACGCTTGCTCCGTGAGCTCGTATCGTGCGTTTGACCCATCGTTCCCAACACAAAAGGAAAAGGCCCGGGCTGCGGGACCGGGCCTTGAAAAGGAGAGAGGAAGAAGAAGGTATTCAGTTATGGGGTCTGCGGAAACCTCGCCGGTTTGCTTTCGTTTGCCGGTAATTGATAGTTAACCGCTCGAATCTCAAAGGATGGATGCGGCTGCCTCAAAGAACCACCGGTGAAAACTTGAATATTTGCTGAACAACGTAGGCCATGCCCGTGTCCACATGTCGGCGCGGGGTCGCGGGGTGAACGCGGCAACCTTTATAATCGTTGCGTTTGCGTAGAATATTGAGCAAACTCCCCCTAAGAGAAGAACAAAGGACAGCAGTGGCTCTCATCGTGCAGAAGTACGGCGGTTCGTCGGTCGCCGATACCGAATCGATCAAACGTGTGGCCAAGCGCGTTGTTGAGACGGAAAAGAAGGGCAACAAGGTGGCCGTGGTGGTCTCCGCCATGGGCGACACCACCGATGACCTTATCGATCAGGCGCTGAGCATCGACTCCAACCCGCCCGAGCGCGAGATGGACATGCTGATGACCGCAGGCGAGCGAATTTCCATGAGCCTGCTGGCCATGGCCATTCACGCCGAAGGCAGCCGTGCCCACTCCTTCACCGGTCAGCAGGCCGGCTTCTTCACCGACGCCCGTTACGGCGCGGCCCACATCAAGGCCGTGAGACCGGACCGCGTGAAGAACGCGCTCTCATTGGGAGACATCGCCATCGTTGCCGGCTTCCAGGGCATCAACGCCAAGGGTGACGCCACCACGCTCGGCCGCGGTGGTTCGGATACCTCCGCAGTGGCGCTTGCCGTGGCGCTCGGTGCCGATATCTGCGAGATCTACACTGACGTGGACGGCATCTTCACCGCCGACCCGCGTATCGTGCCTTCCGCCCGCCGCATTCCGTCCATCGATTACGAGTCCATTCTGGAGATGGCGTCCTGCGGCTCCAAGGTGCTGGCACTGCGCTGTGTGGAATACGCTCAGCGTTTCAACATGCCGCTGCACGTGCGTTCCTCGTTCTCCCGTCGCCCCGGCACATTGGTGGTGCCCGACGGCATTGACCCGCGTACGCTGCCGAACCTCGACTGAGCGCGGCTACAGCGAACGATAATCGTAAGTAATTTCAAGCAAGACAAGGCAAGACATGACTGAAGAAGAAGCGAAATCCATGGGCGACCTGTTCCCTGACCTGGGCCCCGAGGCACCGGTGATTTCCGGCATTGCCCACGATCGTTCCGAGGCGCTGGCCACCGTGCGTGGCGTGCCGAACGAGCCGGGTATGGCCGCCAAGGTGTTCACCGAGCTGGCCACCGCCGGCGTGAACGTGGACATGATCGTGCAGGCCGGCGCATCCGTCGGCACTGCGGACATCTCCTTCACCGTGCCCGAATCGGCCGTCAAGCAGGTTCAGAACACACTGCTCGACAAGCAGGAAGTGCTGGGCTACCACTCCTTCGATGTGGACACCAACGTAGGCAAGGTGGCCGTGGTGGGCGTTGGCATGAAGACCCATGCCGGTCTGGCCGCCAAGTTCTTCCAGGCCCTGAGCGATGAGGGCATCAACGTGCTGATGATTTCTACCTCCGAGATTCGTATCGCCGCGCTCGTGCCGCTCGATCAGCTCAACGACGCCGTCAAGGCGCTGCACACCGCATACGGTCTCGATGCCGATCAAATCGAAGCCGTGGTGTACGGCGGTACTGGCCGCTGAGCCACTGAGCCGCGTTTTTGCGGTATATACGACGAAAGCCCTCCTTGCGGAGGGCTTTCTCAGTTTCGGACTCAGTTTCAACTACTTCTTGGTGATGTAGCCGAGAGCCTTGAGCATTTCGGCGCATTCAAGGGCACCGCCGGCTGCACCACGCAGGGTGTTGTGGGCCAGACCCACGAACTTCCAATCGAAGATGGAATCCTCACGCAGACGGCCGATGGAAACGCCCATGCCACCCTCGTAGTCCACGTCGAGCTTGACCTGCGGGCGGTCATCCTCGGTGAGGTACTGGATGAAGTGCTTCGGTGCGTGCGGCAGCTCCAGCTCGGAAGCCTTGGACGTGTAGTTCACCAGACGGTCGATGAGCTCTTCCTTGGTGGCCTTCTTGCCGAAGTTCAGGAACACGGTGGCGGTGTGGCCGTTGAGCACGGGCACGCGGATGCACTGGGAAGTGATCTTGAGGTCGCCGTCGAACGGCACGATCTCGCCCTTGGCGGCGTCCACATGGCCGAACACCTTGAGCGGTTCCTTCTCAGACTTTGCTTCCTCACCGGAGATGAACGGGATGATGTTGCCCACCATCTCGGGCCAGTCCTTGAAGGTCTTGCCCGCGCCGGAAATCGCCTGGTAGGTGCTCACAACCACCTCGCGCGGCTCGAATTCCTTCCACGCGGCCAGCGCCGGCGTGTAGGCCTGAATCGAGCAGTTCGGCTTGACGGCGATAAAACCACGAGTGGTGCCCAGGCGCTTGCGCTGGTGCTCGATCACCTCGAAGTGCTCCGGGTTGATCTCCGGCACCACCATCGGCACGTCCGGGGTCCAGCGGTGGGCGCTGTTGTTGGAGACCACCGGGGTCTCGGTCTTGGCATAACGCTCTTCAATGGCGCGAATCTGGTCCTTCGGCATGTTTACCGCAGAGAACATGAAATCAACGCCAGAGGCCACGGACTCGGCATCGTCGCCATCGACGACCACCATGTTCTTGACATATTCGGGCATCGGGGTTTCCATCTTCCAACGGTCGCCGACAGCCTCGGCATACGTCTTGCCGGCGCTGTGCGCGGAAGCGGCAAGCGTGACCACCTCGAACCACGGGTGATTCTCAAGCAGCGTGATAAAACGCTGACCGACCATACCGGTGGCACCAAGGATGCCGACCTTCAATTTTTCGGACATGATGACCTCTATGACCTCTGGGTTTCGATGGATTACTTACGTCGGACGGCCGTCATGCGGGTGGCCGTAAAACAATGCAATTGTACGAAACACGCGGAACAACGGCAGTGGTCTTCCCAGATGGTGGCTGCCCAATGAAGCGAAGGCGATGTTCTACACTGGTAGCCATGTCTATCGCATCAGTAGAGGCCCAAAAACAGCTCGACCGTATCGTGGCTCTCGGCTACCCGGATGTGGCGGATATTTCCGCCGCCGCATTCCGCTCGCTGGCCCGACCTCTGATCGGGGCGCTCGAGCATTCCGATTTGGGATCGAACATCCTGCTGGTGCCCACGCGTGAACTGGTTTCGCCTGAGTCGCTGATTGCACGAACCTCCATCAATCGCATGGCAGGCTTCACCACCATGCCGCCGCGTGACATCGCCAGCTTCCTGCCTCAAGACGGCTTCATGCCGCCGGAAGGCCCGTTCTATCTGGTCGTCAATCCGCACACCGGCACGTGCTATGTCAATCGCGAGCCGGATGTGGCCCGCAAACTTATTGACTCCGATGAGCGCCTGCCGCTCACCCTCGAGGAAGGCTTGGCCATCGCCACCCAGCACCCGGAGTGGCTGCTGGAAAAGAACGGCTTCAATCTGCTCGGCTCACGCTCCGCAGACGGACGCGTGCCGAGCATCTGGATGAGCCAGAACGCACCGCGACTGGGAGCCGTCTGGCCCAATTCCCGCCATACTTGGCTGGGCAACGCGTATTGCACGGCCCGTCGCGGGGTGAGTCTGTTCCGTTAAAGCGATTCTCCTCAAAAGACAAGGTCGGCAAGGTGGATGGCGACCGCCCGTTGTCGGCGCATGGGGAACCGTAATGAAAGTCAATAAGGATGGCACCTTCTCCGGCTCCTACCACGACTCGGATATGGGAGCCACGGGAGACGGCTATCTCATAGGAAACGACGTCGATACGCTGAACGGCAAAGCATTGCTCAACGTGACGAGCGGAGCGGATAAGGGATACACGTTCTACGATTTCTCGTAGTGATTCAGCTGCCGTGCGGAGCGGCGGGGAACGTGAAGGACCGGCGCGTATGCTGTGCGAAACAGCATTACGTCCCTAGACTGGTGAGGCATGACGAACCTGCGATTCCGCGAAGACGGCAGCTTCCGCGTGCTGCAGATGGCCGACATCCAAGACGGCCCCAACGTGCTCCCCGATACCATCCGCCTTATCCGTGAGGCCATTCGCAAAGCCGACCCGGATCTGGTGGTGTTCACCGGCGACCAGATTCGCGGTTACGATCCTGCCTACATCGACACTTTCCTGCGCCGCCGTGGCGAGGAACCGGGCGCTCGCGTGCGTGCGGTCACCGAAGTCGAGGCCAAGCTGCGCGGAATCAAGCGGCGGGCCAGAAACCGCGTGAACAATCGTCTGCTGGCCATGAAGTCTGACGGCAGCAATCCCGACGTCCAACAAACCGCGTCCACCGCGTCCACCACGTCCACGCTGGTCTACTCCACAACATCCGATCCACAGGATGTGCCGACGACTTTGGACGAGCTCATGGACGAGACCCGTGACAAAGTCCGCCGCACGTTTGCCGGCTTCCTTGGCCCGGTCATCGAAGCGGAAGTGCCGTTCGCCGCCACCTACGGCAATCACGATTTCCAGTGCGGCATCCTGGCCGACGAGCAGGACGGCATCTACCGTGAATTCCCCGGCTGCCTGAACCCGGTCGACAGCCTCGAGCCAGGCACTTTTGCCCTGCCCATTGAGGCTTCCGACGGATCCGGGCGCGTAGCTATGTCCGTCATGATGGTGAATTCCGGCGATTACGCCGGCAAGCCTGAAGAGAACGACGCCCAATACCCGGCCTATGTGGTCAATCCGCGCGGTCTTGATTTGGCTGATTCCGATGGGTATGGCACGCCAAGCCCCGAGGCGATCGATTGGCTGGGAGCCGTACAGTCCGAACTTGGCGAACGCAACGGCGACGGTAAGCCGGTGCCTGCCATCGCCTTCCAGCACATTCCGCCGCAGGAATTCTACGATTGCCTCAAAGAGGTTCCCGCATGGACGCCGAACGCGGTGGAAGGCGCACGTACCCACGCCGGCCATTGCTACGTGCTCAACCATGAGATTTGCCGGCCGGGATCGCGGCTGGGTGAGGCGATTGGCTGTGCGGACGAGAACGTCGGTGAAGTGGACGCCTTGCGTGAGGCAGGCGGCTACTTCGCGCTGTTCTGCGGTCACGATCACAAGAACGCCTTCGTGGGCCACGCGCATGGCATTGATTTGGGCTACGCGCCTACCTGCGGATTCGAATGCTATGGTCCCAAGTCGCGCTATCGCGGCATCCGCCTGTTCGAATTCCATGAAAGCAACCCGGCCGGCTACGTGACCCGCATGCTCACCTGGGGTGATCTGGTGGGCCGATACTCCAGCAACGAGGTGCGCGTCTGGTTCGAGGACCACTGCGTGACCGGTGCCATCAGCATGCGTAACGAATTGCGCCGCCCGCAGGTATTCGCAGTGCTGTCCGGTGCCATGAGCCTCGGTTTTATGGCCGTCATCCGCTCGTTGGTGAAGAAGCGGTGACGACCATAAAACCGGTCAATACATCAATTCTGCTGATACGGCCTGAATGCGGAATAGGTGGCATCCTCGTCGTATAGCAGGTTATCGGGCTCTTCCGATTTTGGCGTGTAGGGGCATGTGTCAGAGGTGGGTTTGGATGGCGTGTCTGAAGCCGCCGGCGTGCAGCAGGCTTCTGGTGATGTAGTTGTCGAGGTTTGCGGAATCCCAGGGCTATGCCCCTGAGGGTCTCGAGCCTTCCGTTGATGGCCTCGGTGGGCCCGTTCGCGCTGTGCTCCCAGTCGAAGAACGCGAGGACGTCGCCCATGCGCCCCCACGCATAGCTGTAAGTAGTAGTGCTGCGTCGGAACGCTAAGTGTGCTGGCGTATTGTGAGATGAACGGGATGTTGGAATGGGCCGTCGCTAGGATAGAGGAAGTTATGCATGTTACCAATGCGTAAACGAATATCCAATAAGCGATTGTATGAATGGTTCACACAGTAAAGGAGGAACAATGGGTCAGGATCAATCATCCGTTTTTGATCTCGCAGCGGTAGCCGCAGCGTCCAATGGGGGGAACAACGACCCGCTGCTGCCTCCGGCGCGATTCATTGGCGATCCGCAGAAGCCGAGTCGTATGCCGTACAACAAGTACGCCGCCTACGACAAGCAGATCCCGTTTGATTACCCGGAGCGTACGTGGCCGGGCAAGCGACTGCAGCGCGCGCCGCGCTGGTGCTCCGTCGATCTTCGCGACGGCAATCAGGCCCTCGTCAACCCGATGGATTCCGAGCGCAAGCTGCGTTTCTGGAACCTGCTCGTCTCCATGGGATTCAAGGAGATCGAGGTGGGCTTCCCGTCCGCTTCCGAGACCGATTTCGACTTCATCCGTATGCTCATCGAGCGTGAGCTGATTCCGGACGACGTGACCATCGTGGTACTCACCCAGTGCCGCGAGCACCTCATCCGCCGCACTTACGAGGCGCTCAAGGGTGCCAAGCGCGCCATCGTGCACTTCTACAACTCCGTGTCTGTGTTGCAGCGCGAGGTCGTGTTCCGCAAGAACAAGGAGGAGATCAAGAAGCTCGCCACCGACGCCGCCGAACTGTGCAAGGACCTCGAGAACGAGGCCAAGGGCATCGACCTGTACTACGAGTACTCGCCGGAATCCTTCACCGGCACCGAGCCGGAGTACGCCGTCGAGGTGTGCAACGCCGTGATCGGTGTTATCAAGCCGACTCCCGAGCACCCGATGATCATCAACCTGCCCGCCACCGTGGAAATGACCACGCCGAACGTGTTCGCCGACGAAGTGGAGTACGTCTCCACCCACCTCGACGACCGTGACTCCGTGGTGCTCTCCCTCCACCCGCACAACGACGAAGGCATGGGCGTGGCCGCCACCGAGCTGGCCGTGCTGGCCGGCGCCGACCGCGCGGAAGGCTGCCTGCCGTCGGCGGCCA
>OGPJ01001144.1_pt1 | contig 19421 bp, 15 predicted proteins | sample 1552831 | NCBI WGS metagenome assembly OGPJ01 (sample SAMEA2579914, study PRJEB22360) | human gut metagenome | biome: human gut; feature: human-associated habitat; material: faeces | place: Denmark | collected 2008/2010
TTATCTGCATAGAAAATAACCTTTCCATTTACATTACGGGCAGCACGTCCGGCTGTCTGCGTCAGGGAACGGTGAGAACGAAGGAACCCTTCTTTGTCTGCATCCAGAATAGCCACCAGAGAGACTTCCGGTAAATCCAGTCCCTCACGAAGCAAGTTGACCCCAATCAGCACATCAAACAAACCTTTCCGCAAATCATCCATAATCTGGATACGTTCCAGAGTATCCACATCACTATGGATATAATTACAACGTATTCCCATCCGGGTCAGATAAGCGGTCAACTCTTCCGCCATACGTTTAGTCAGCGTCGTGACCAGGACACGTTCATCTTTAGCCGAACGCTGCGTTATCTCTTCCATCAGGTCATCGATCTGATTCAATGTCGGACGAACCTCGATAACCGGATCGAGCAATCCGGTCGGACGAATCACCTGGTCGACAACAATCCCCTCGCTCTTCTCCAGTTCGTAATCGGCCGGAGTCGCACTGACATAAATAGCCAACGGGGTCATCGATTCAAATTCATCAAACATTAGCGGACGGTTATCCATCGCCGCCGGCAGACGGAAACCATATTCTACCAGGTTCTTTTTACGGGAATAATCTCCCCCGTACATGGCCCGTATCTGTGGGATCGTGACATGGCTTTCATCGACTACCAACATAAAATCTTTCGGAAAATAATCGAGCAGGCAGTAAGGACGTTCACCGGCCATCCGGCCGTCAAAATAACGGGAATAGTTTTCTATACCCGAGCAATGTCCCAACTCGCGAATCATCTCCAGGTCGAAGGTTACACGTTCATACAAACGCTTCGCCTCATAATGCTTGCCAATCTCTTTCAGGAAATTCACCTGCGTACCGAGGTCGACATCGATCTGGCCGATAGCCATATTTATACGTTCCTGGGTGGTAACAAATAAATTGGTCGGATAAATATTCAGTTCATCCTGCTCGTCAATCTCTTGTCCGGTCTTCGGGTCGAAGGAAGACAGACGGTCTATTTCATCGCCCCAGAACTCGATACGGTAAGCCACTCCGTCAAACGATTCGATTGCCGGAAATATATCAACCGTATCTCCGTTTACCCGGAAACATCCACTGTTAAACTCTAACTTATTGTTTACATATAAAGCATCGACAAAACGGCGTAACAACTTGTCGCGGTCAATCTGCATTCCTTTTTCCAGATGGGTCACCTTTTCGGCAAACGCCGTCGGGTCGGCCATACCATACAGGCAGGATACGGAAGAAACAACAATCACATCCCTTCTCCCCGACAACAAAGAAGCTGTCGTACGAAGACGGAGTTTATCTATCTCTTCATTAATCTGCAAATCCTTCTCGATATAGGTATCCGTAGTAGGCAGATAAGCCTCCGGCTGATAATAATCGTAATAGGAAACAAAATATTCTACGGCATTATTCGGAAAAAAGGCTTTGAACTCGCTATACAACTGCGCAGCCAGCGTTTTGTTATGACTTAATATTAAAGTAGGACGTTGTACCTCCTTAATCACATTGGCAATAGTAAACGTCTTTCCCGAACCTGTTACTCCGAGGAGCGTCTGGAAAGGCACACCACTCTGAATGCCCTCCGAAAGAGCCGCTATTGCTTCCGGCTGATCTCCCGTCGGGCTGAATGGTGATGATAACTCAAAATTCATTATTCGTATAGTCCTTTTTTAGGTATAACTATCCAGAGTATCAAATAAGCTATAACCCCGGAAAACACAGTAAATATACTCAACAGTATATAGCCGACACGTACCAGCGTCGGGTCCCAACCAAAGTAATCCGCAATACCGCCGCATACTCCGGCAATCATTCCATTATTCGAACGATAAAGTCTTCTTGGTGCTTCTTCTTCCATGATGTCTTATTTTTTGTTTCGTAAAGATAGTATATATATCTATATGGCAGAAGTAATCCGGTTACAAATTGAACCAGTAATTCATCTTCAGCATAAAAGTATTCGTTGCCGGAAGGCCGAACATACGGTCCAGGTTATTCCCCCAGCCTGTCACCCGGTGGTTGTCCTGGTTGGACATGCGATGCTCCCAGACAAAATAGATCGTAGAACCCGGCAAATATTCCCAACGGGCCACCAGGTTGGAACGGAACTCATTAAAACTAAAGTCCGGATTCCTGAAGGATGCTTCTCGTCCCCCACTTTTTAGATGATAGCTTCCGTCCGAATAACCGATTTCATCTCCGGAAAAGAGATGGAAACGTTTGTCATACGTACGGGATTCCGTATCCGCTGCCTCTTTAAAATCAGAGAACTTCGCGGTCGAGGTAAACGGGGAACCATAGAACTGTATGGAGATATCCGGAGTGAGATTGACCTGCAAACGCATTGTCAGGCCATACGTTTTCTGGTCCATGTGCCCCATCAGATAGATCAGCGAAGGGTCGGTCTGAGCGGGAGATGCCGATGCCGTTAATGTTCCGACATACTGCATATTGTCCGTATTCCAGGCATAATCCACCTGCCCCGACAAATACACATGGTTTCCTAAACGGAAAGTCAGGCTGGGTGACAACGTATTAAAACGGTTATACCCGTCCAGATTATGATTTCCTTCATATTTCAACATGAACATCATCCGCTTTGCCTTATCCGTATTCACTTTAACCGAAGTCTGGAAATAAGGATTCAACCGCATATCCCAGCCTCCGCGAAGCAAACGGCTATCCAACCGGTTCCAGACGAAAGTTTCCTTCATATCCATTTCATAACGGCTCATTGTCATACTCTGCCAGCGAAGGGCGACATCGTTGCTGAAAGGAGTTCCCCCATAATTCCACTGGTTTTTCTGGGTAAACGTAAAGGCATTATAACGGAATAACTTCCAGATATCCGTTTGCCGGTACACCACTTCCGTTTCATTCGTCCGGTTATCCGCTTCTTTCATATACCCCATGTCATTCAGGTCGAAACCGGGAGACGACCAGCTAAAAGTTTCCGAGAAAGCCCACTTGGCATTTCCCTTCCGTCCGACTTTCACATAACCGCCGGTTCCGTTCAGAGAACGGCAGTCAGGGTCCACTCCAAGATAACCGGATGCCGATGCACGCTGATAATAATGAACCGGGCTGGTTTGCCGGACAACTATCGCCTCTTTGCTTCCGTTCAGGGAACTGACCATTCCCTTTACATCTATATAATAAAGACGGTTCTTGAAATACTGGGTAAAATCTATTCCTGCCGTAAAAGCGTTACGAACCATAAAGTCTTCCAAATAAGGCTGGTCCAATGCCCGATTGACGGATGTGACCATTCCTCCAAGCAGGCTATTTCCTTTCCAGTTTTTCTGTACGCGGGCTACTGTATAATTTGTCAGCGGCTCCACGACTTCAACATCTTCAACCCCGTTACGGGTCACGTTGGCGGAAGAACGAGCCGTTACGCTCTGCACCACGCCTACTGTCACTCCGCGTCTGTTCGTCCCGGTCAGCTTCAGGGCACCGATGATAGGAACATTGTCTTTGCTGTCTGCAAAACTGTTGATATTGTCGATTCCCTGTGGAGTATATGAGGGAGCGGCACCGATACGACGGGTATAAAACATCATGTCACTGCCATTGGCAAAATCAAGGATATGTTTTCCCTCCAGGAAGAAAGGACGTTTCTCGTCATAAAATGTTTCGTAAGCCGTCAGGTTCATCACCGAAGGGTCCAGTTCCACTTGGCCGTAGTCCGGATTGACCGTCAGGTCCAGCGTAAAATCCGAAAGGGCGAACTTCGCATCCAGGCCGACATTGCCACCCCAGCTATGTCCTTTCTGATAAGGGCTTCCGGCAACCTTCGGTTCATTCCGGTATTTTCCCATCACATACGGAAGAAATTCAATGCCACGAGGTTTCGGCAAATCGTCCATCCCGTGCATCTCTCCGAAAGAAAAGACATGTCCGTTATTCTTCAGAGGAATCATGCTCCAGTTCTGAACCTCATTATTCTGACGTCTGATACGGCGGACATGAAGTCCCCAGATGCCATCATCGGAATGCTGGTTATATCGTAATTGGCTGAACGGGATACGCAATTCCGCCGTCCAACTGGAATCAGCCATGTCAATATGAGTCTTTCCTTCCCATACGGCATTCCAGCTTAAATTGACATTCAGCTTATCGGTCACGACCAGGTCAGTCTTGTTTCCCCCCAGATTGATATTAAACTCCGGAGCGGCCCGGTAATCATGATACGTATCAAAGGCAACACTGATAAGGTCGCCCATGCTGTTATCGTCGCGGTTGCCGATAAAGCGGTTCATCTTTTCCGGATGGCTTTCCTTACAATAGACACCGACATAGATATACTTATTGTCATAGAATAGTTTCACACGGGTAGGCGCATCCGGCATTTGCCGTTCATAAGGAATAATCTGAACAAAACGGTCGGACCACTCGCCCTGCTTCGTCCAGAAATCTTCATCCAGGCGCCCATCCATAACCGGCTTCGCCCCTGTCACTTTCGTTATATTATAAACACGTTTATATGCCGCTTCAAAAGGGACAATAGAATCTTGTTGCGCCTTACCCAGGGCACAAGACAACAACAAGGCAACAAAGGACAATCGGTATTTCATCTCATCAGTTACAAATAAGCAGCCACTTTATTCCGGTCGGTTTCTACCGTTTCAAACTCCGAAGAGACAATACTGCTTCCCATCGGCACATTTTCATTCCGGTACTCCATTTTACTGTAAACGATGCTACGGGCGGAAGTATGAAACTCCTTCGCTCCTGTTTCCGCTTCGAGTTTCGCGATATTGTTTTCACGGACACCGCATCCCGGCATGATAATGATGCGTCCGTCAGCACGCCTCACCAATTCGGCAATCAGAGGAATACCTTTAACGGCATCCGATTGCTGGCCGGAAGTCAGGATACGGTCGCATCCGAGTTCAATCAGTTGTTCCAGTGCCGCAAACGGGTCACGGCAGACATCAAATGCCCGGTGGCAGGTTACCGACAACGGTTTGGCAGCCTCCATCAGTCTGCGCATCAACGGAACATCTATATCTCCCTCTTTAGTGAGGCATCCGAAAACGACGCCGTGTACTTTCAGTTGTTTACATAATTCAATATCCAGCAGCATAGCATCTATCTCCGCCGGAGTATACAGAAAATCGCCGCCACGCGGACGGATAATGACATTTATATCAATGGTAGAAGTCAATGCCTGCGCTGTTTTAATCTCACCATAACTGGGAGTCGTTCCCCCTTCAGGGATACCGGCGCAAAGCTCCACACGCTTAGCTCCTCCGGCTTCGGCCTCTACACAACTTTGTGCCGAGTTGGCACATATCTCGATTATACGGGTTGGTTTCATAGGTTTGTCTTTATGTTTGTTTTCTTCCATACATTAATTATAATGATACAAAGGTACGATAAATTCATAAGACGATTGGTTTTGTAGGTGTCATTATTTATCCTATCGGATTACGACATTTATTAAAAAATTGTATTTTTGTACCCATGATACCGGTGTTTCCAGACTGGTGTCATTACATATTAATTATGCCAACGTTAAAATGATTATTCAAGACACTCAGGTTGCTGGTGCTTGAAGCACTTTGATTAATCTAATAAAACGTCTGGTATGAATTTCTTAAAAAGAAAACGGGAGTTACAGCGCTTACAAAGCCTTCCCTCCCTGGCTAAAATTGAAGTGTGCGACAATCTACACCCATTTGTCGTGCAGCTTGGGTTAACTTTTACGGAAAACGGAATCTGTTTCCCCCAACCTATCTGTTATATACAACACCGAATAAATGCCTCTGCTTATTGTGAGGAACTGTATGCAAAAAGTATCCGGTTTACCGATATTATCAACATAAAAAAGAAAAATGACGGTACATATTTCACATTAAGAACCGGACATATATTCTATTTTTCAGACAAATACCAGTATTGGTGTATCCGTAATCCACTAAGCTATAATAAGCCAGCCATTATCACCGGATGGTGGTGGATGTTCACCGGATGGCTCGCCGGTTGGTGGAGAAAACTGTTTCACAACAATGACTCACCACAAAGAACATAAATATCAATAGTGGGAATAAGGATAGAAAAAATCATGTATCTTTACCGGTGTATAACATAAAATTTGAAGTGCTTCATGAAAACGTCTTACTCCCACTTACCCGAATACGCTAAAAACGATTTGAAACAGATCGTCAACCTAGTACAGGAGAAAGTACCTCATTGCGAAATGATTATCCTGTACGAAAGTTATGCCAGGGGTACATTTGTGGAATATGATGAACGGGATGAATTTGGTATACTTACTTCATTTATGAGTGACTACGATCTGTTGGTAGTTACCAGCAACATGGATGTACAGGAAGTGGGACATTTGCTGAATACTGTGGACGACAAATATTACAAACGTCCTGACTACCAAGTTCCTATTCAGTTCATCAACGACGATATAGAAAAATTGAACTCAGACCTGTCGGAAAGGAGATATTTCTATACCGGAATTAAAAAACAAGGAATTATGTTATACGATAGCGGAAACTATAAACTGGAACGTGCTCGGAAGCTAAACTTTGAGGAGATCAGGGAACAAGCACAGGAGTATTTTGATGAGAAGTTCAATTATGCAAATGATTTTCTGTCTGGTGCAAAATATTATTATGGATTGGAGAAGTATAAAATGGCATCTTTCCATCTGCATCAAACCTGCGAAAATTATTTTTATACGCTGCGCTTAGTTCATACCCTGAAAAATAGCAAACAGCACAATTTATCTAAATTATTGGGCTCTACTCACAAATATTCACCGGAACTGCAAAAAATCTTTCCTCGAAACACAAAGGAAGAAAAGCGATTATTTGAGCTACTCCGGCTTGCCTATGTAGAAGCAAGATATAATTCTAAATTCGTTGTGACTAAAGAAGATATAGATGCTTTATTTCCCAAAATAGAGAGGCTACGCGACATAACCAAACAAATCTGCCAGTCTCAAATCGAAACGTATCGGCAGATGGATAGTTAGTATTTTGTTTTTGAGGCCCTCGTGAACAGAAAACTACCGAATAAGTCCTATCTTTGCTTCCAGAAACAAATTGAAAATAAAAGAATGCTTAACGGAGAGAAGCTGAAAGGGCATATACTGATTTTGATAACAAATATATTGTTTGCTATCAATATGCCCATATCCAAATATCTGTTACCTTCCCATGTGCAACCCGAGGCGCTTACCATCATGCGGATGGGGTCTGCCTGCCTGTTGTTTTGGTTAACTTCGTTATTTATCAAACGGGAAAAGGTAACGATAAAAGACCTGGGACTGCTTTTTATCTGCGCCATGTGCGGGGTAGGCATCAATCAGGGACTGTTTATTGTAGGGCTGAACCGGACCTCGCCGGTGGATGCTTCCATCATCGCAACAGGCGTCCCTATCTTCGTCATGCTACTGGCAGCCGTTATCCTGAAAGAGCCGATCACCAAGATGAAAGCCTTGGGCGTATTGATGGGATGCATCGGGGGGATATCTTTGATCCTGGCATCCACACATGCTACGGGGCAAGCCAGCAGTCTGGAAGGTAATCTGATGATCATCGTCAGTGCTTTCGTATATTCCATCTACCTCGTTTTATCCAAACCGTTGAGTTTACGTTATTCAGCGGTAACGATGATGAAATGGATGTTTCTTTTTTCCACGTTGGTATTATTGCCTTTTACTTATCGACATGTTCTCGATACCCCTGCTTTCCAGCGGGAAACACTCAATATGCAAGAGCTTGGAGCCATCAGTTTCGTACTGATCGGTGCGACATTCATTCCTTATTTATTAATACCTATGTCGCTGAAACGCATCCGCCCGACAACGGTGAGCATGTATAATTATATACAACCGATTATCGCTTCACTGATTGCGGTCATGATAGGGCAAGACACATTCTCTTTACAAAAAGTATTATCGGCAGTCCTTGTTTTTACCGGGGTTTATCTGGTTACACAAAGTAAGAGCCGGGCAGATTTGGAAAAGGAAAGCCGTTGAAAAAGCTTTTGTACAAACTTGTTAATCACCTTTATAGCCAGAACCTTTATATATTTTATTTGTTTTAAGCAGAAAAATATACGTCACAACTATGGATAGTGTAAGTACTTCTAACAAAACACCCAACAAAAGTATGATATGGCTTATTGCCATATTGGTTATCGCCGTCATTATTGCCTTTCTATGGTGGTGGAACTATCGCAAATATATTTCGACTGATGACGCCAACCTTGACAGTTACCGGGTAAGCGTCGCATCACAGGTCATGGGACCGATGGTCAGGCAATATGCCAGGGAAGGCGATACGGTCAAAGCCGGCATGCTCCTTGCCGAACTTGACAGCAGCGGTATCGTTGCAGAGTTACAGGAAACCATTGCCCGCCGTGAACAGACGATAGCCAACCTGAAACTGGAAAAAGAGAATCTCAACACTGCCATCAAGAACCTCCAACTGGCAGAAATCGCTTACCATCAGGCAGAAGTGAACTATCTACGTGACCAAAAACTATACAGCACCAATGCCGTTTCGCAGGAAACATTCCAAGATGCGGAAGACTCCTGGAAAAGTACAGGCATAAAAGTAGAAGTAGCCAAAGATCAGATCAAGGTCTCACGGGCACAGATCGCATCCGGTGAAGCGGCAATCGCCTCAGCTGATGCAGCGATAGAATCCACCCGTGTTTCATTGGGATATTATCGCATCACAGCTCCGGTCGACGGTGTGATTGCCAAACGGTGGTCGCTTCCGGGTGACATGGTTCAACCCGGACAGACACTCTTTACAATCAATGAAGGGAAAGACCTTTGGGTAGCCGTTTATCTGGAGGAGACCAAGTTCCGGACGCTCCGCCTCGGACAGAAAGCCGATTTCACGCTGGACGCCTACCCCGGACTCACCTTTTCCGGAAAGATATTCTATATAGGTACAAACACAGCTTCGGAGTTTTCATTGATCCCTCCTAATAATGCTTCCGGCAATTATACCAAAGTTGCCCAGCGCATCCCGATAAAAGTCTCCGTCGACCAGGTAAAAAAAGGAAAAGAAAATACCCGGATGCCGAAACTGGTATCAGGCATGTCTGCAACCGTTAAGATTATCAAGAAGCAATAATGGGTAAGAACGGAAATACAAATGATAATGCCTACAAATGGCTGGTGTTGGGCAACATCATGATCGGGACATTTATGGCCGTGCTCGACTCCACCGTCGTGAACACCGGACTTCCGGCTATCATGGGGACGCTCGGTGCCAGTATCAACACTGCCGAATGGGTTCTGACAGGATATATGCTGGCTATTGCGAGCATCCTTCCCGCAGCCGCCTGGCTGTCCGACCGGTTCGGATACAAACGGATTTATTTCCTTTCTTTATTGGTATTTACTTTCGGTTCGTTCATGTGCGGAAACTCCACCTCGATCGAAGAACTTATTTTCTGGCGTGTAATCGAAGGCCTTGGATGCGGAGCAATCATGCCTGTCGGAATGGCGATTGTCAGCAATGTTTTTCCTCCGGAGCAGCGGGGAACGGCACTCGGTTTCTGGGCCATCGCTTCGGCAGCATCCGTCTCGTTCGGTCCTTCCATCGGCGGTTATCTGGTCGACAATCTGAACTGGAACTATATATTTTATGTAAATGTACCGGTCGGGGCTCTCGCTCTCTTTGTAACAGCCATCCTGCAAAAAGAATATAAGGCGGAGACAGTACAGCCTTTCGATATTCCGGGATTCATCACTTCCGGCATCTTCCTGCCTCTGTTCATGTACGGGTTATCGGAAGTCAATTCGTCTACCAACACACAAGGCTGGAACAGTCCTGTCGTATTAGGCTCGATGTGGATTTCCGCACTTATGTTCATCCTCTTTATTTATATCGAACTGACGGTGAAGCATCCGTTAATCAACCTGCGTATATTCAAAGACCGCAATTTCACCCTGGCAAACGTGATGATGTTCATCTTCGGGGTCGGCATGTTCGGAAGCACTTTCCTGATTCCCCTTTATTTGCAGAACAATCTGGGATATTCAGCCCTCCAGGCCGGCATGTTCTTTATTCCCGTAGGAATCATCCAGGGATTTTGTTCTCCCACTGCCGGAGCACTGGGGCAAAAGATAAACCCTAAAATACTGATTGCAGGCGGACTGATCCTGATGGCACTCAGTTTCTATCTCAACATCTTCCTTTCCTTCCTGACCGAAAAATGGTATATCATGATGAGCCTCTATCTTCGCGGCATCGGCATGGGAATACTTTTCACGCCATTATTAACTTTATCATTAGCCCGTATCAGTGTCGTACAAATGGCACAAGCATCGAGTATCACCAATATCGTCCGCCAAATGGGCGGCAGTTTCGGTGTCGCCATCTTCAGCCATATGCTTACCCAACGCACCAGTTACCATACCCAACGCTACAGCGAAGCATTAAATTATACTGGTGAGATATATCACCAGACAATAGATAAACTGAGTTTCTTCGCCTTACAGACAACCGGCACCACCGAAGAGACAGCCAAATCACTCGCCGAACAGCTAATAATCAAACGTCTCGAACTAGAAGCATACATAGGCGGCATCAACGATGATTTCTATATCGCATTCATCGTCACCTTGCTTTGTCTGCTCCCGGTGTTCTGGTTACGGCAGGTGAAAAAGGGCAAAATAAATAAACAATAGTAATCATCATACCCTCTTTTCCTATCAACTTTCCACTATTTTATCACTTTCTACTGAAAAAATGCTTGCATTTGAAAAATAATGTGTAATATTGCCCCTGCAATAAGATATGAAAACTAGAAAAGTAAAAGAATGATTGCAGGTATAGCATATTATACATGGGCATTGATGACCCCTTGGGGGGTTAGAATTTACAAATAAACAAGAGCAGCGGCCACGTCCTGCATTGTTGCAATCATTTGTATTGCATCCTTTATGCCGGTTCTTTCCGGTTCTTTTTATCAATTAATTTAGTTACAAATATATTGTCAGTTGTCAACCGTCAGCTGTCAATTAAAATAATACATACCGATGAAAGTATTGAAATTCGGCGGAACATCCGTAGGTTCCGTGAATAGTATTTTGAGTGTTAAGAAGATAGTAGAGGCTATTGAAGAGCCTGTAATCGTTGTCGTATCTGCATTGGGCGGCATCACGGATAAGTTGCTGGCAACCTCATCCATGGCTGCCAAAGGGGATGTCGGATACGAAAGGGAGTTCTCCGAAATCATAACACGTCACCTGGATGTGATTCAGGGTGTTATCCCCGATAAGATGCAGCGCATCGAAGTGCAGAAAAAGGTCATGAGCCTGCTGGACGAACTGGGTAATATCTTCAAAGGTGTGTACCTTATCAACGACCTGTCTGCCAAGACTTCCGACACAATCGTCAGTTACGGCGAACGCATTTCTTCACTCATCGTGTCGAATGTCATTGAAGATGCCAAGCTGTTCGATTCCCGTAAGTTTATCAAAACGCTCAAGCAGTTCAACAAACATATCGTTGATTTCGAACAGACAAACCAGCTCATTAAAGAGACTTTCAACCCGCTACCTAAAGTATCGCTGGTTCCCGGCTTTATTTCTTCCAGTACGGAAAACGGAGAAGTAACGAACCTGGGACGTGGCGGTTCCGACTATACTGCCTCTATCCTGGCTACTGCGCTCGATGCCAACGTTTTGGAAATATGGACGGACGTAGATGGTTTCATGACTGCCGACCCGCGCGTCATCAGTTCAGCCTATGTAATCGACCGGCTGACGTTTACCGAAGCGATGGAGTTATGTAACTTCGGAGCCAAGGTCATCTATCCGCCGACGATTTATCCGGTATATCATAAGAATATTCCGATCCGTATCCTGAACACATTCAATCCGGAAGCGCCGGGTACTTATATTTCCAAGGAAAAGGTAAAAGAAGAAGGGAAAGCCATCATCAAAGGTATTTCCTCTATCAACGACACCTGCCTGATTACCGTTCAGGGACTGGGCATGGTTGGTGTGATCGGTGTAAACTACCGTATCTTTAAGACATTGGCAAAAAGCGGTATCAGCGTATTTATGGTATCACAGGCCAGTTCCGAAAACAATACGACTTTCGCTGTCCGCAATGCCGATGCCGACCTGGCCGTGCAGGTGCTGGATGAAGAGTTCGCATTGGAACGCGCCCAGGGTGATATGAACGATACGGTGGCCGAAAAAGACCTGGCAACAGTCGCCATCGTCGGTGAAAACATGAAACGTACGCCAGGTATTGCCGGTAAACTGTTCGGTACGCTGGGCAGTGCCGGTATCAGCGTGATTGCCTGTGCACAGGGTGCTTCCGAAACAAACATATCATTTGTTATCAAGCACAAATATCTGCGCAAGGCTCTGAACTCTATCCATGATTCATTTTTTCTGTCACAATATAAGGTGTTGAACCTGTTCATTGCAGGTGTCGGAACGGTAGGCGGTAACTTACTGGAACAAATCCGTATCCAGCAACCTAAACTGATGGAACAAAACGGCCTGAAACTAAATGTTGTCGGTATCGCCAACAGTAAACGTGCCCTTTTCCTTCGTGAAGGACTGAACCTGGAAAACTGTATCGACGAACTGAAAAAGAACGGCGAAGAGAGTTCTCCCGAACATCTGAAAGAAGAGATTCTGAAAATGAATATCTTCAACTCCGTATTTGTGGATTGTACGGCAACCCCGGCTGTCTCCGACCTGTATGAAACGCTGCTCAACAACAACGTTTCAGTGGTAGCCGCCAATAAAGTAGCCGCCTCGTCCTCTTACAGCAATTATATCAAACTGAAAGAAACGGCCCGCCACCGTGGCGTCAAGTTCCTGTTCGAAACGAACGTCGGAGCCGGACTGCCTATCATCAATACGATGAACGACCTGAGAAACAGTGGCGATCATATCCTAAAACTGGAAGCTGTTCTTTCCGGTACATTAAATTATATATTCAATACGCTCAGTGCCGATATACCTTTCAGCAAGGCAATCCTGATGGCAAAAGAGGAAGGTTACTCGGAACCCGACCCCCGCATCGACCTGAGTGGAAAAGACGTATTGCGTAAACTCGTCATCCTGGCGCGTGAAGCCGGTTACAAAGTGGAGCAGGAAGATGTAAAACGCAACTTGTTCGTGCCGGATAAATATTTCGAAGGTTCGCTCGACGATTTCTGGTGCAAGGTGAAAGAACTGGATGCCGAATTCGAAAACAAACGCCAGCAACTGGAAGCCGAAGGCAAACGTTTCCGCTTCGTTGCCAAAATGGATAAAGGTGTTTGCGAAATCGGCCTGCAAACAGTCGACAGCCACCACCCATTCTACGAACTGGAAGGCAGCAACAACATCATCATGATTTCCACCGAAAGATACCACGAGTATCCCATGATAATAAAAGGCTACGGAGCCGGAGCCGATGTAACGGCTGCTGGTGTATTCGCAGATATAATCTCTATAGCCAATATTCGGTAAAAAAAGGAATGAATTAAGTTAATACGAAATGAAAAGTATAATAATCCTAGGCGACGGCATGGCCGATGAACCCATTGAGGCACTTGGAGGTAAGACTCCCATGCAATATGCAGATACTCCTTATATGGATAAGCTGGCTGCATTGGGTGTTACCGGACAAATGAAAACGGTTGCCGACGGGTTCCATCCGGGCAGCGAAGTTGCCAACATGGCCGCATTAGGATACGACCTGCCGGAAGGATACGAAGGACGTGGCGTACTGGAAGCTGCAAGCATCGGTGTCACCCTTCAACCGGGTGAAATGGCGATGCGCTGCAACCTTATTTGTGTTGAAGGAGATATCCTAAAAAACCATTCGGCCGGCCATATATCCACCGATGAGGCCGACGAGTTAATACAATTCCTCAACGAGAAATTAGGCTCCGACAAAGTAAAATTCTACACCGGTGTCTCCTACCGTCACCTTTTGGTTATCAAAGGAGGCGACAAACGGCTGGATTGCACGCCGCCCCACGACGTTCCCCTCCACCCCTTCCGCCCGTTGATGGTCAAACCGGAAGTGCCGGAAGCACAAGAGACTGCCGACCAGTTGAATGACTTGATTCTGAAATCCCAGGAAATATTGAAAGACCATCCCGTCAACCGGAAACGTATGGCAGCCGGAAAAGACTCGGCAAACAGTATCTGGCCCTGGTCGCCCGGTTATCGTCCTGCCATGCAGACCATGCAGGAGATGTACGGTTTCAATAAAGGGGCCGTTATTTCGGCCGTCGACCTGATTCGCGGCATCGGCGTTTATGCCGGTCTTGAAGTTATCAGCGTGGAAGGCGCCACCGGATTATATGATACCAACTACGAAGGCAAAGCGCATGCCGCCCTCGAAGCACTGAAAACAAATGATTTCGTCTACCTCCACGTCGAAGCCAGTGATGAAGCCGGACACGAAGGAGACGTAGACCTCAAAATAAAAACAATCGAATATCTGGATAAACGGGCCATTCGCATTATCTATGAAGAGTTGCAGACATGGGACGAACCGGTTGCCATTGCCGTACTTCCCGACCACCCGACTCCCTGTTCGATTCGTACACACACCAATACCCCCGTCCCCTTCCTGATCTACAAACCCGGACAGGAGCCTGATGCAGTGACCTGCTTCGACGAATTCAGTGTCCTGAACGGTAAATATGGAGTATTGGAAAAAGATGAATTTATAAAAGAATTATTATGAAATATTACAGCACAAACAAACAAGCTCCCCTCGCCACCCTGGAAGAAGCCGTAGTAAAAGGCCTTGCCGGTGACAAGGGATTGTATATGCCCGAACGTATCGTCCGTTTGGATGAGGGCACAATCAACAATATGAAAAATCAGTCTTTCCACGAAATAGCTTGTACGGTTGCACAGGCTTTTTTCGGTGAAGACATCGAAACGGAAACGTTGAATGAAATCGTAAAAGATACTTTATCGTTCGATACCCCTGTGGTAAACGTCTCTGAAAATATTTACAGCCTTGAACTTTTCCACGGTCCGACACTGGCCTTTAAGGATGTCGGCGGACGCTTCATGGCCCGTCTGCTGGGATATTTCATCCAAAAAGAAGGACTGAAACAGGTTAACGTACTGGTTGCCACTTCGGGAGATACGGGAAGTGCCGTTGCCAACGGTTTTCTGGGTGTGGACGGTATTCATGTATATGTGCTCTATCCGAAAGGAAAAGTCAGCGAAATACAGGAAAAGCAATTCACTACACTGGGACAGAACATCACTGCGCTCGAAGTGGACGGAACGTTTGATGATTGCCAGGCATTGGTAAAAGCTGCTTTCATGGATAAGGAACTGAATGAACATCTATCATTGACTTCTGCCAATTCCATCAATGTAGCCCGTTTCCTGCCGCAAGCATTTTATTATTTCTATGCATACGCTCAACTGAAGCGTGCCGGAAAAGCGGATAATGCCGTCATCTGCGTACCTAGCGGAAACTTCGGAAATATCACCGCCGGTCTTTTTGCCAACTGGATGGGACTGCCCGTTAAACGCTTCATCGCTGCCAACAACCGCAACGACGTATTCCTTGAATATCTGAGAACAGGCGTTTACACCCCGCATCCTTCCGTAGCCACGATAGCTAACGCGATGGATGTCGGCGACCCGAGCAACTTTGCCCGCATCATGGATTTATTCGATATCTACGGCGACAAACACCATGAAATATGCCAGCACATCACCGGCTACCGTTTCACCGACGAAGAAATCGAATACACCATCAGATATGTATATGAAAACGACGGCTATCTACTTGACCCGCATGGTGCCTGCGGCTATCAGGCTTTGATACAATATGCACTCGAATCTGACGAAACCGGCCTCTTCCTTGAAACTGCCCATCCGGCGAAGTTCAAAGGAACCGTCGACCGTATCCTCGATGCAGACATTGAAATTCCGGCCAAGTTACAATCCTTTATGAAAGGGACGAAACAAAGTGTCGAACTCAGCAAAGACTTCAAAGCGTTCAAGGCTTACCTGATCACACAGTAATCATAGCCTGTTCCGTCCGGTATAGAGATTGTCCCTAGCGGTAGGTACGTTGCGTCCCTATCCCTAGGGACAACCTGTACTTACCGCTAGGTATGATCTGTCCCTACTGGTAGGGAGCATCCCGATGTAGCACGCTTCCTACCCTCCGTACAGTACAGATGACACATTACCTATCGCCAACCATCAGTTCCCCCAGGTACTTTTTCAAAATAAGTGCATGATTATGGTCCGGACTCTTAGAAGCATATAGCAACGTGACGACCGGATATTGCCTGATCTTCTCCACAAATACCCTTGCTGCCTCCGAACCGTTCAGCTCTTTGCTATACAATGCGGCAAACTCATTCCACCTTTCATCGGGTGCCTGATGAAACCACTTTCGAAGTTCTGGAGAGGGAGTTACATCTTTTTCCCACAAATCGAAATGTGCCGCTTCCTTTTTCATACCTCTGGGCCATAGCCGATCCACAAAGACCCTGTAACCATCCGTTGGCTCCGGATCTTCATATATCCGTTTCAATTTTATCTGTGTCATAATTATTTATCCATATTCCATTTATAAACAGCTTTTACAACCTTATTGTTACCATAAATCATCTTCAAATATTTTCTAATATTCCCGTAAACTTTCCTGTTGCCTATGATGTTTATTAAGTACAAAACATAAATAAACAAAATTATGAGTACAACAGTAAAATCAGAACAAAAAGAAAAAGCGACCCGCACTTCCAATAAAGAGATCGCAACATTTATCGGAGAACTTTTCTCATTCAACAGTAGTCTCAAACTTTTTCACTGGAGCGTAACCGGAACCGGCAGTTATGCTAAACATATGGCATTAGATGAAGCCATCGCCTCCTTGCTGGACGTGATCGACAGAATCACCGAAACAACATTCGCCTTGGTAGGCGACCTCCAGATTGCCATCCCGGAAACCAAAACTCCGAAAGACATCGTAAAACATGCATCAGATTTCTACAACTACGTAGAAAAACACAGAGATTTGTTCCCTGAAGCATTCTCACAATCCATTATCGACGACTATCAGGAAGCAATCCAGCAATTGCTTTACAGATTAGTCAGATTGCAATAGCATTACCTGGTGATCTGCCAGTTATTTTTTAGAGTTTATATATTTACACGGAGGAGTTGTTTTCAAAGACAACTCCTTTTATATTTTTTTACCCCGGAGTATCTTTAGTTTCATAAACAAAACTATCTTTGTCCAATGGGACAGACAGGAACAAAGAAACTCGAAACAGATATACAGACCCGTAATGACTTATGCGTTACGCAAAATCCCTACGGAGAATTTGATCTGACCGGTATTTATACCGAGACTCAGTCTAAAGGCGGCCGTAACGTACTCCAAAACTGGGTTACCCATCCTGTTAACAATATCCAAACACTCCACTACCGCATCGAATCTATTCGCGCCGGTGGAATACCCAGCTTCGAAATAGACGGGAACACCCTGGACTTCATCGAATATTACCTGAATTATAATGAGCCGTCCCCCACAACCGTATTAGGCGTCCTCTCCTACTACCAATGGTTAAAAAACAAATTGCAGAAAAATCCGTGGAACTATATTAAAAGCCGTGGATGCTTATATTTATGTGAATTGATCCGGGAATTACGCCAGATCTCATCTCCCATAGAAGAGTCCGCACAACCGGACATTATCAAACAAACGCTCCGAATGATACGTTCCTATGTGGACAGCAATGTTTTCGCTTCAATCCCGAACAGGGAAACCAGATTAACTTGTTACGAAATAGACCAGTTCGACTACATTTTCCGCAATAGGGGAAAAATCGCTGTACAGGGGATACTTGATATTGTATACGAATTGGACGCCTTTCGTTCCGCGCATCAAATAGCTAAAGAGAAAGGATTTTGTTACCCGGAATTACACTCCGGCGACACAGAGCTGGTCATACACAACTTTTTCCATCCAGCTTTGCCGCAAGCCGTACGTAATGACTGGCATTTGGAGGAAAAACATATCAATATTTTCACAGGTTCCAATATGGCTGGCAAATCGACGACTCTGAAAGCGTTATCGTCGGTTATTTGGTTGGCTCACGCCGGATTACCGGTACCGGCAACTTATATGCGTTGCCCGGTATACAAGGGTATTTTTACTTCCATCAATTTACCGGATTCTTTAAAAAGAGGAGAAAGCCATTTCTATGCGGAAGTATTACGTATCAAAAGCATACTGGAAAAAGTCAAGGAAGAAGATGCTTATTTCATCGTGTTCGACGAACTCTTCCGGGGAACAAATGCCCGCGATGCTTATGAGGCTTCGGTCATCGTTCTCAATCTGCTGAAAAAATATCCGCAAAGCAAATTCCTTCTCTCCACCCATATCATAGAACTTGCGGAAGCCTTTTATACAGAAAAAACATGTCAGTTCAACTACATGGAATCTGAAATAAAAGACGACCGTTTCATTTGTAGCTATCGGTTGAAAGAAGGAATTTCCGAATCGCGCATCGGCAGCTGGTTAGTCAGAAAAGAGCTAAACACGCCTTAATCGAGTGCCCACTGCTTCATCTCATACATATCCAGATACTCTTCCCATTCGGGATCGACTTCCGTATAAATAGAAATAGGTAACAGATCGAACGGAGCGAGTGCCTCATTCAGACGTTCGCCGAAAACGCGGACTGTACGGGTGTAGAAAACCCATATCTTCTCTCCTGCCCCGGTATAAACAGCGGTAAGGATGGAGAGTTTATCTTTTTCCATGGCTTTCCGTAATGTTTCCTGTACGTTCTCCATCTGTTCGGCAAGTGCATCCATAGGCATTCCTTTCTCATCCCCTTCATATTTCCAGGTTATTTCAACACGTTCCTTGAATTTACCGGACTGGATAAAATCCGTCAGTTCATCGCGTCCGCTTACTGTTACCAAATGCCCGTCTTCGTCTTCCGACAAGGCTGTGAACCATTCATTACTTAATCTCATATATTTTATTCTTTGTTATTTACATTTTAGAATCATTTTTCCGTTTCTTCCACAGCTGCCAGCTATTAAATATATTTTGCCACAACACATAAGAACCCGGACCGACCGAAGAAACCGGGTCGAGATAAGTATAAGACATCCAGATGGCGAGCACCGTGTTCTTTTGTCCCAGGGCCTGACCGGCACTGATGCGGTCTTTATAAATAGTTCCGATCCGTTTTCCGAGAAAGAATTGAAGGGCGCAAGTGACAAAACCGGCCAATGCGATCAATATCTCGACCTCTACCGGAATCGTACTGTGGGCAAGCGATTTCACGGTCTGAGCCGTTACGATGGCCAGCGCCATCCCCCACATATAAAAAGCCAGGTCATGGAAACCTAACAAAAAATGATGTATCTTCGGAAGACAATACCGGAA
>OGPJ01001155.1_pt1 | contig 19339 bp, 23 predicted proteins | sample 1552831 | NCBI WGS metagenome assembly OGPJ01 (sample SAMEA2579914, study PRJEB22360) | human gut metagenome | biome: human gut; feature: human-associated habitat; material: faeces | place: Denmark | collected 2008/2010
CAGTGAGACCCCCCCGGCGGGCAGGACGCCCGCCAAGGCGGCCGGGCACACCGAGGCAAGCCAACACCAGCGCACAAAAAAGACGCGGCACGCGGCCTCACAGAGGCCACCACGGCCACGCAGCGCGGCCGAAGGTACTGTGACGCACCCCTGACGCCTGCGGTGCTGGCGAGCCCAAAAAACGCGCAGACTCCAAAAAGTTTTTCCGGGCCGTTTCGCTTCGCCCGGGGGCTGCGCCGATCATTTTCCCGACCTCACGAAAATGGTGGGGGCACGGCAGCACGACAGAAAGGAGGGGACGCCATGCCGAACACCAACACCAAGCTCGTCGACAGCAAGACCATCGCGGCCCTGTTCGAGCTGACGCCCCGCCGCATCCAGCAGCTCACCAAGGAGGGCATCATCACGGCCACCAAGGAGGGCAACGCCAACCGCTACGACCTGCTGCCGACGATCCAGAAGTACATCAGATACCTGACGGCCAAGGCCAATGGCCGGGAGCCGTCCAAAAAGGACGCCGAGATCGAAGGGCGCCGGCTCGAGGCCGAGGCCGACCTCAAGCGCAGCAAGGCAGACATCGCCGCGCTCCAGCTCAAGGAGCTCGAGGGCACCATGCACCGCAGCGAGGATGTCGAGGCCGTCATGACCGATCTCGTGTATAGCATCAGGTCGATGCTCGTGGCGCTGCCCGGGCGTCTGGCCGTGGATGTCTCCAGCGCGGCCACCGCTGCGGAAGCGTCCGACATCATCCGCGCCGAGGTCTACAAGATCCTCGAGGAGCTGGCCGGCTATAAATACGATCCCGAGGTCTATGCGCGGCGGGTAAGGGATCGGGAGGGATGGAGCGAGCTCTCCGATGACGCGGACGACTAAGAAGGCCGCCGCGAAGCTCAACGCCGCCATCTCGGGGGCGATCAAACGCTTCGCCCCGCCTGAGAGCCTGACCGTGGACGAGTGGGCCGACAAGCACCGCCGCCTTTCCCCCGAAAGCTCGGCCGAGGCAGGCCCGTGGCGCACCAAGCGCACCCCGTACCTCGAGGAGCCCATGCGGGCCTTCACGGATCCGAAGGTGCACAAGATCGTCATGGTCGCCGCGTCGCAGGTCGGCAAGTCGGAGCTCGAGCTCAACATCATCGGCTACATCATCGACCAAGACCCCGGCAGCATCCTCTATGTGCACCCGACCATCGACGACGCCAGAAAGTTCAGCCGGTTGCGCGTCGCCCCCATGATCCGGGACAGCAAGCCCCTGAAGGCAAAGGTGCACGATGTCAAAGCCAAGGACAGCGGCAACACCATCCTCCAGAAGTCTTTCCCGGGCGGTATGCTCACGCTGACCGGCTCCAACAGCGCCTCGGCGCTGGCATCCACCCCCGCACGCTACATCATCGGCGACGAGCGTGACCGCTGGGCCACGAGTGCCGGCACCGAGGGCGACCCGTGGGCTCTGGCCGAAGCTCGTCAGGCGACCTTCTACAACGCCAAGGCCGTCGAAGTCTCGACCCCGACCATCAAGGGCAACAGCAACATCGAGACCAGCTTCTACCAAGGCACACAGGAACGCTGGTGCCACCGCTGCCCCGAGTGCGGGGAGTACAGCGAGATCGTGTTCGACGCCATCCACTTCGAGCCCGAGGCCAAGCGCGTGCGCGGCAAAAAGGTCTGGAGCCTGAAGGGCGGCGTCTCGTGGGCCTGCCCGGGCTGCGGCTGCCTGATCCCCGAGGAGACCATGCGCCGGCAGCCGGCCAAGTGGATCGCAGAAAACCCCGACGCCCACAAGAAGGGCGTCCGCTCGTTCTGGCTCAACGCCTTCAGCTCCCCGTGGACACCATGGGAGAAGATCGTCCTCAAGTTCCTCGACGCCAAGAACGACCCGCAGCGGCTCAAGGTGGTCTACAACACCCTGCTCGGCCAGCTATGGGAGGATCGCGGCGACCTCGAGGACGAGGACACCATGCTCGCCCGGCGCGAGGACTACGGCACGCGGCCGGACGGCACCCCTGTGGAGCTGCCTGACGACGTGCTGGTGCTGACCTGCGGCGTCGATACGCAGGACAACCGCCTCGAGTACGAGGTCGTCGGCCACGGCAAGTACGGCGAAAACTGGGGCATCGTCAAGGGCTACATCATGGGCCGGCCGGACACCCCGGAGGTCTGGCAGCGCCTCGACGACGTGATCGACCACGTCTACACCTTCAAGAACGGCCGGGGCCTGAAGATCTCCATCACCTGCGTCGACTCCGGCGGCCACTTCACCCAAGAGGTGTATGAGGCGTGCCGGGCCCGACAGGGCAAGCGCGTGTTTGCCATCAAGGGCAAGGGCGGCGACGGGATCCCCTACGTCTCCCCGCCGACTAAGGTGCCGATCCGGGACAACAAGAAGATCACCTGCTGGCTCTACACCATCGGCGTCGACGCCGGCAAGGCGTCCATCATGGCGAGCCTCAAGGTGCAGGAGCCCGGGCCGAGGTATTGCCACTTCAACCGCAACCCCGACGCCGGCTATGATCTCAACTACTTCAACGGCCTGCTTTCCGAGAAGCTGGTGCTCACCAGCACCCGGAGGGGCGACCGCTGGGCGTGGGAGAAGCTGCCCGGCCACAACCGCAACGAGGCCCTCGACTGCCGGGACTATGCCAACGCCGGCCTCAAGATCATCAACCCCGACATGGACGCAGTCGAGCGCCGCCTGCGCGGCCTCGAGGAGCAGCCAAAACCGGCGCCGCAGCGACGGGCGCGCACCAAGCGCAGCAGCTCCAGCGCCTTCGACGACTGGTAAGGAGGACACGACCACATGAAAACGCGCAAGACCATCGAGATCGAGCTCACCGGCAAGCGGGAGCGGCTCGAGCTCTACCTGAAGCGGGAGGCCGAAATGCTGAGCGGCGGCGTGCAGAGCTATGGCATCGGATCCCGCAACCTGTCCCGCTACAACACCGACCTCGCCGCCATCCGGGCGGCCATCAAGGAGCTCGAGGACGACATCGCAGCCCTCGAGGCCCTACTCAACGGGCAGCGCCCCCGCAAAGCCGTGGGCGTCGTCCCCCGTGACTGGTGAAAGAAGCCCCGAAAGGGGCTTTTTTCATAGGCTGACGCCGGGAGTTTTCGCTCCTTTTCTCCCGGCGCCGGCCATTTTTACCTGAAGGAGGTGAGCACCATCAGCAGACGAAAGAACAGAAGCCGACCGCAGAGCGGCCGGCAGAGCCCCCGCCCCGTGAACAAGGGCTACGGCGACGCCGGCGCGAGCTGGCACAAGCGGTCGACCAAGGGCTTCAGGGCCTTCAGTGGCAGCCCCAAGGAGGACATCGACGCCCACAACTGGACGCTCCGGCAGAGAGCCCGGATGCTCTACATGGCCGCACCCATCGCCACCTCGGCCATCCGCACCAACCGCACCAACGTGGTCGGCATCGGGCTCCAGCTCAAGAGCCGGATCGACCGGGAGGCGCTCGGCATGACACAGGAGGCCGCGGACGCATGGCAGGCGCAGGCCGAGCGCGAGTTCAACCTGTGGGCCAACAATAAAAGGGCGTGCGACGCCACCGGCGTCAATAACTTCGCAGCCATGCAGCAGCTCGCCCTCGCCTCGTGGCTGGTCAGCGGCGACGTGTTCGCAGTCGTCAAGCAGTACGACCCGACGCCCCTCATGCCCTACTCGCTGCGTATCCACCTGATCGAGGCCGACCGCGTGGCAACCCCGACGAGCTCCGGCATCGTCACCCCCATGCTGCTGACCACCGGCAAGGCGGCCAACGGCAACACCATCTTCGACGGCGTCGAGGTCAACCCCAACGGCATGATCGAGGCATACCACATCCGCAGCACCTACCCCTTCGAGCTGGGCACAGCGGCGACCAAGTGGGCCCGCGTGGAGGCATACGGCCGGCGCACAGGGCTCCCGAACATCCTGCACATCATGGAGAGCGAGCGCCCGGATCAGTACAGAGGCGTCAGCTACCTCGCGCAGGTCATCGAGCCCCTGCTCCAGCTCCGGCGCTACACCGAGAGCGAGCTGACCGCGGCCGTCGTGGAGAGCTTTTTCACGGCCTTCATCAAGACTGAGGCCGGCGCCGGCGACAACCCGTTCAACGAGGTGGGGAGCAGCCTGCCGGAAGTGAGCCGGGATCCCAACGAGTACGAGATGGGCCCGGGGCAGATCAACATCATGGAGCCCGGCGAGGATGTCACTTTTGCCGACCCCAAGCGACCGGCCAGCGGCTTCGACAGCTTCCTGCGCGCCATCTGTGAGCAGGTGGGCGCAGCCCTCGAGATCCCGGCCGACCTGCTCCTCAAGGCGTTCAACAGCTCGTACAGCGCCAGCCGCGCCGCCCTGCTGGAGGCGTGGAAAGCCTTCCGCATGAGGCGCAAGTGGTTTGTCGATGACTTCTGCACCCCCATCTATGAGATCTTCATCGCCGAGGCCGTGGCCCGCGGACGCATCAGCGCCCCGGGCTTTTTCTCTGACCCGGCGACCCTGGCGGCATACCTCGGCGCCGAGTGGATCGGCCCCTCGCAGGGGCAGCTCGACCCGACTAAGGAGATCACGGCCGAGATCCTCGCCATCGGCGAGGGCATCACCACCCGCGAGCAGGCCACGATCCGGCTCAACGGCGGCCAGTGGGACGCCAACGTCGACCAGCTCGCACGCGAAAACGCCAAGCTCGCCGAAGCAAACGCGCCCCTTCAGGGCAGCAGCTCCTCCGGCACCGGCGGCGCATCAGGCGCAACCGAGCCCGGCGTGGTGGCTGCGCTGCGGGACGGAGCCCTCGGGTCAGGCACATCGGTGGCCGGCGCATCCCTCTCGGCTGCCGTGCGGCGCGCTGCCATCGTCGCCGAGGTGGAAAAGACCATCAAGGAAGGAGACAAGGACAAGCATGAAAACGAGTAACACCCCGCGCCTGTGCGCCGGGCCGCAGGTCGTCCAGCAGACGCCGACGAAGTTCTGGAACATCGCCAGCGTCGGCGAGGACTCGGGCGAGATCGTCCTCTATGGCGATGTCGTCGCCCGTCAGCCTGTGGACTGGTGGACAGGTGAGCCCGAGCCCGGCCTCTATATCGCTCCCGAGAGCTTTATGGAGGATCTCGCGGCCGTCAAGGGCAAGAGCAACATCACCATCAAGATCAACAGCACCGGCGGCGACCTCTACACCGGCATCGCCATCCACAACGCCATCAAGGGCCTGAGCGGCCACAAGGTCGTCATCGTGGAGGGCATCGCAGCCAGCGCGGCCAGCGTCATCGCCTGCGCCGGCGACGAGGTGCAGGTCTACCCTGGCAGCATGGTCATGATCCACGGCGTCGCGGGCCTGCTGATGGACTACTACACCCTCGCAGACCTGAAGAAGCTCCAGAAGGACTTCGACGCCAGCGAGCGGGCCATCGCGGAGATCTACCACGCCAAGACCGGGATCGCGGTCGAACAGCTCCGCACCATGATGACCCGCGAGACATGGATGGTCGGGCAGGAAGCCATCGACAACGGCTTCGCCGACACCCTGCTCGAGGGCGACGGCCCTGATGTCAGCGTGAGTGCCGACAAGCAGGTGCTCCTCGTGGCCGGCATCCGGCACAACATCAAGGGGCTGCACAATGTCCCGAGCACGATCCGCATCAACAGCATCCACGCCGCCCCGGCGGCTGGAAATAAGCCGACCGGGAACGGCGGCGAAAACAGAAAGGAAGATGAGCCCATGACTCTCGAGGAAATGAGAGCACAGCACCCCGACCTCGTCGCTCAGATCGAGCAGCAGGCCGCGGCAACTGCAAGAACGGAGGCAATCACGCAGGAGCGCGAGCGCCTTCAGGCCATCGAGAGCATCGAGGCCAGCGTGGGCGACGCGCAGCTCGTCCATGACGCCAAGTATGGCGAAAACCCCTGCACCGCTGAGCAGCTCGCTTTTCAGGCTATGAAAAAGCAGGCGGCCCTCGGGATCAAGCACCTGAAGGACAGCGCGGCCGACAATGCCGACTCTGGCGCTGGCGACGTCGGTGCTGCTCCTAACGGCGGCGAGGAAGGCAGCGAAACCGACGACAAGGCCAAGGTGGACGCCATCGTCGGCATCTACAATTCCACCAAGACCAGCAAGGGAGGTAAAAACTAATGAGCAAGAGACTCGACGAGAACATCGGCGCCGTGGAATACGACGGCCTGATCGTCAACAACGTGCCCGTCGCTGACGTCGTGACCGTGAAGCTGGCAGCCGGCACCGGCATCCTGAAGCGCGGCACCGTAGTCACCGGCGCTGCTGGCGCTGAGCTGGCCCCTGCGGCCGCTGCCCTGAGCGCTACCAACGGCACCTACATCCTGACCGACGACACCGACGTCACCGCCGGCGCCGTGGCCACCGCCTATCGTACCGGGCATTTTGCCCGCAACAAGCTGCACACCGATGGCAGCTACACCCTGACCGCAGCGGACGAGGAGATCCTGCGCAACGCCGGCATCCTGCTCTCCGACGCGATCGAATACTAAGAGAAGGAGGACAACAAAATGCCTTTTAACTTCTATGAGACCCACACGCTGCTCATGGCCGTGCAGCAGCTCACCCCTGCCACGACCTTCCTGCGTGACCGCTATTTCCCGACCAACGACGCGAGCGACGTTTTCGCCACTGACGACGTGCTGGTCGAGTACAGAGACGGCAGCAAAAAGCTGGCGCCCTTCGTCGCTCCTCGCAAGGGCGGCGTGACCATCCTGCGCAACGGCTACCACATGGAGAGATACACTCCTCCTTTTGTGGCTCCCAAGCGCTCCCTCTCCGCTGACGACCTGAAGAAGCGCGGCTTCGGCGAGGCCCTCTACACGCAGCTCACTCCTGAGCAGCGCCAGCAGACCCTCATCCTGAAGGACGCCGACGAGCTGGGCGAGTTTATCACCCGCCGCGAGGAGGCTATGGCCGCTGAGACCATGCTGACCAACGGCTGCATCATGAAGCACATCGCCGACGACGCTGACGAGAGCGACGAGATGGAGATCCGCTTCTACTCCGAAGGCAGCAACCCCGCAACCTACGCGCCTACGACCAAGTGGGACGCCGCCGGCGCGAAGATCCTCGCCGACCTCGGCGTGATGGCTCGTATGCTGACCAGCAAGGGCCTCCGCGCGACCGACCTGATCTGCTCCCCTGACGTGGCCGACACCATCGTCAACAATGAGGTCATCCAGAAGCTGCTCGACAACAAGCGCTACGAGCTCGGCATGGTCGAGCCCGAGGTGCTGCCTGCCGGCGCTGCTGTCATGGCTCGCCTGAACGTCAACGGCCGCATCATCAGCGTGATCTCCTACGACGAGACCTACACCGACGACGCCGGCAAGGATCAGCTCTATATCCCTTCCGGCAAGTGCATCCTGACCGCGCCTGCCTGCGGCCGCACTCTGTACGGCGCCGTCACTCAGGTGGAGCAGGCCGACGGCGAGTTCCACACCTACGCCGGCCGCCGCGTGCCGAAGTATCTGTCCAACGCTGAGGGCAACACCCGCAGCCTGACGATCTCCAGCCGCCCGCTGCTGATCCCCAACAACAAGAACCCGTTCATCGTTGCGGACGTCCTGACTCAGGGCTAAGCGCAGCAGAAAGGAGCAGACCATGATCCAGATCATCGCGGGCACCTTCGGCTACTATAACGGCCGCAAGGTAGTCCCCATCACCAATCAGGACGGCCCCAAGCAGTTCGACCCCGAGCTGGAGGCCCGTCTGGTCAAGGAAGGCGTCGCCAAGTACGTCGGCGCAGCACCCGCTCAGGCCGAGGATCCCAACACGCCCGACCCGGCCGGCGCCAATGCGCCGCAGGATCCCGGCCAGCCCGGGGGAGGCACCGAGCCCCCTGCGGACGGCCTGCCTGAGTACAACGAGGACATGAAGCTCGACGAGCTGAAGGACATCGCCGCAGCCTACGGCATCGACGCCTCTGCCATGCGCAAGAAGGCCGACGTCATCGCTGCCATCGAGGCGGCCAAGGCCGGCCAGACTGACGACGACGGCACCGACGACGAGGAGCCCCCTCAGTTCGGCGCTGCTGATCCCGTCTGATGGCCTTCAGCTTCAAGGAGATGGTCGCCAACGACCGGCGCCGCGTATTCCTCGATCTCTCTGAGTTCGGGGAGGAGCACAGAGTCGAAGGCAAGACCATCGCGGCTGTACTCGACGACAACGCCCTGCGAGAACGCCAAGGGGGGCAAGAGCTGAGCGTGGCAGAGTCCTCTCTGCTGCTTTATGCAGCGGTCGAGGATCTGCCCGCCCGGCGCCCGGCGGGCGAGGGCCTGAACGTCGACGGCCGCGAGTACATCGTCAACGACTGGAGCGAGGACATGGGGATCGCAACCGTGGCTCTCGGCCAGACCGTGACCATGTAGGAGGTGCTGCACCGTGTCCATCGTCAATAGCATCGAGACCGTCCGGGGCTGGCTGAATACTGAGGTATGCCCTCTGGTAAAGCTGAAGCTCCCCGACGACAACGCCACAGACGCCTCCTACCCCTACAAGCTGGTGAACCCGGCCGCCTTTTCCCTGTTCGTCCCGTCCAAGGACAGGACGCCCCCAAAGATCGCGGCGCCGATCCCTTCGGTCTGCGTCCAGCTCACTCAGGGGGAGGATGACCTGATCGAACACACCCGCGGCATCAAGATCCGGCTCTGCTTTTCTGCATGGGATCCCGGCTACCACGGGCCCGACATCTATATACCGCAGGGCAACGGCAGCGGCACCTATATCCAGCAATACAACAGCGAGGCGGCCGACTTCTTCCAGAAGAACGGCGAGGGCTGGCGTGACGCATGGAATTTTGTGGACACGGCGCTCAGACTGATCGAAAACGCCGAGTACATCGGAGACCTGCGCGTCATCAAGGAGCTCGGCATCACCTTCGGCCCCGTCGCTGAGCAGGACGCTGTACCTGACTTTTATCCCTACTGGTTTGCGTGGGCTGAGTTCTCCGTCGAGGAGACCCTCACCCGGCACGCCAAAAACTACGACCATCTGCTTTAAGGCAGCCGAGTCCTCGGCTGTCTAATTTTATGCAAAGGAGGACAAGCACATGGCAAACGAGTACCTCTACGGCGCCTACGGCCACATCGGCGAGACTGTGGCACAGAGCGCCGTGCAGGCGGGCACCACGCCGATCTATATCGGCACCGCGCCCGTCAACCTCGTGCGCGGCTTCGACAAGGCCGGCGTCATCAACGAGCCCGTGAAGATCAGCAACCTGATCGACGCGCAGAAAAAGCTCGGGTATGCAGCCGACTGGGGCACCTTCACCCTCTGCGAAGTCATGAACGCGCACTTCAACAACACCATCGGCAACATCGGCCCCATCTACGTCATCAACGTGCTGGATCCCGCTGCCGGCAAGCACAGAAAGGAGACGCAGACGACCGCGCCCCTGAGTTTCGCAGGCGGCCGCGCTGAGTTCGCCAGCTCCACCATCATCCTCGATACCCTGACCATCGCCAAAGCCGGCGACAGCGCCGGCAACTACGTCGAGGGCGAGGACTACGCCGTGGACTACAACTTCACTAAGGGCACGGTCATCATCACCAGCCTGAAGGGGGACGCGCAGCTCACCGGCAACCTGACGGCCAGTTTCTACGAGATCGACGACTCTCTGGTAGAGGACGCCGACATCATCGGCGGCGTCACCGCCTCCGGCGAGTATAGCGGACTCAGCTCCATCGCCCTGCTCTACCCTGAGCAGTACGCAGTCGTCAACCTGATCGTCGCACCCGGCTGGAGCCACAGCCCTGCGGTCTACAACGCTATGATCGCGGCCAGTCAGAAGATCAACGGCCACTGGGACGCCTTCGTCCTCGCCGACCTGCCTCTGGTAGACGGCGAAGCGCAGGCCGTCGACACTATCGAGAAGGCGATCGCATGGAAGAAGAACAACGCCTTCAACAGCGAACGCTCGAAGGTATTCTGGCCGCAGGCCACCGACAACCTCGGCAACAACTACCACCTCAGCACGCTGGCAGCGGTCGAGCTCATGCGTGCCGACTTCAGCCACAACAGCGTCCCGATGGAGACCTGCGGCAACAAGGCCGTGCCGGTCATCAAGCAGTATTTTGGAGCCAACGCCAAGAACCGCGGCTTCGACCAGCAGACCGGCAAGGAGCTCACGCAGAAGGGCATCAGCACCGTCGTGGCGTGGGCTGGTGAGTGGGTGCTGTGGGGCGACCACACCGCTGCATACACCTACGGCGCCGAAGTAGACCCCCGCGCCATCTTCGACGTCTCCATGCGTATGCTCATGCACATCACCAACAGTTTCCAGCGCGAATGGAGCCCGAAGATCGACGAGCCCATGACCAGAGCGCTGAAGGATCAGATCATCAACCGCGAGCAGGAGAAGCTCGACGGCTACGTCAGCATGGGCGCCCTGATCGGCGAGCCGAAGATCCTGTTCCTCGAGAGCGAGAACAGCACCACCGACATCATGAACGGCGACTTCAGGTGGGACATCAACGTCACCCCAACGCCTCCGCTCAAGAGCGCCAGCGTCTACGTCGCATACACCGACGCCGGCTTCTCCGTCTACTACGAAGGAGGTGAGGAGTAATGGCATGGATCGACCTCAACGGCCCCGTACTGGCTGACACTGTGTACGACGCCGGCAAACTGGTCGCCAAGGACGTGACCATCACGCTGCCGGCCATCAATCTCCTGACTGCTGACTTCAAGGCGATGGGCACCCTGACGCTGCCGATCATCGGCCAGATCGAGGCTATGGAGGCGACCGTCAACAAGGTCGGCACCGACATGGGCCTGCGCTCTATGGCCTCTCTCGACAGCAGAACGCTCGAGTTCCGCTGGGTGCAGGACGTCAAGAAGGCAGACGGATCCACCAAGACCGTCGGCTGCAAGGCGTTTCTCCGCGTCGTGACCAAGACGATCCCCGGCCTGTCCGTGGATCCCGGCAGCCAGAGCGAGAACGAGCTGGGCTACGCGGTCAGCCGCTACCAGCTTTTCGTCGACGGGACGGAATACTGGCTGATCGACCAGCTCAACCAGATCCTCCGCGTCGGCGGCAAGGACTACTACAAGCAGATCCGCAGCCTGCTGTAACAGACAGGGCCGCCCCTCTCCGGGGCGGCTCTTATTTTCGGAAAGGAGTACCCCATGAAGAACAAGATCACACTCAGCAACCCGCTGACCATCAACAACAAGAAGCGCACGGAGCTGACCTATGACGCGAATGAGATCACCGCGCAAATGTTCGCGGAGGCCGACTCCCGCAAGCTGACCGCCAGCGGATCCAAGAACGGCAACGCGGCCGGCGCGGCCGAGCTGGACTATGGTCTGCACCTCTACCTCGGCTTCGAGGCCATCATCGCCGTCAACCCCGAGATCGACATGAGCGACCTCGAGCGCGTCCACGGCTATGACGTCATGCAGATCATGAGGATCGGCCGGGATTTTATTTCCGGGAGGTCGGAGGAACCCTCCAGCCAAAACAGCTCCGGCGAGCAATCCGAGACTACGCCCGAGCCTTCCACACCTCAGTCCGAGACATCGGAGAGCGAAGGCTGACCGACTTCCTGACGGAATACGGCGAGGCCGTGGAAGAAGCCAAGCAACAGGCGAAGCGCCACCCGGCGCCGACCATTAAAAAGCCGCACATCAGGAGGAGGTGACACACATGGCAGGAAAAGGGAAAGAGCTTCAGGCGGTCGTCAATCTGGCCGGCAGCATCGACCCCTCACTCGGGAAGGCGATCGAGTCCGCGCAGAAAAAGATCAGTGGCCTGAACGTGAAAGCTCTCGCCGTGGGTGCCGCCGTCGGCGGCATCGCGGTCGCCACTGGCAAGGCCGTGGTGGAGGCCGGCAAGTACCTGAAGGATCTCGGCAGCCAGTTCGATGGAGCAGCCGACGCCATCCGCATCGGCACCGGCGCGACCGGCGACGCTCTGGATGGGCTGCTCGATGACTTCGACGAGGTCTACAAGAGCGTGCCGACCACTATGGAGGACGCCAGCAAAGCCATCGCGGACTACAACACCCGACTCGGCCTGACCGGCCCGCAGCTTCAGGAGATCTCCAAGCAGGCGCTCCAAGTGAGCGATATGCTGGGGGACGACCTCGGCGGCGTGATCGAGGAGTCGAGCCAAGCCTTCCAACAGTGGAACATCGACGCCGACAACATGGGCGGCGCGATGGACTACATCTTCAAGGTCAGCCAGAGCACCGGCATGGGCTTCACTGACCTTATGAGCAATATGCAGAAGTTCGGCCCACAGCTTCAGGAGATGGGCTATTCCTTTGAGACAGCGAGCGCCCTCATGGGCCAGCTCGACAAGGCCGGCGTCAACACTGAGGAAGTCCTCAGCGCCATGAAAAAGAGCGTCGGCGCATTGGCGAAGGAAGGCATCAGCGCGAGCGATGGGCTGGCTATGTACTACGAGCAGATCAAGAACGCAGGCACGGCCGCAGAGGCCGCAAGCATCGCGTCGGAGATCTTCGGCACCAAGGCCGGATCCACAATGGCCGCAGCGATCAGAGACGGCACTCTCGCCGTCGGAGATCTGACGGAAAGCCTGCTGGAGAACGGCGAAACCATCGCCGGCGCGGCCGAGGACACCTACGACTTCGCCGAGCGGCTCCAGATCATGAAGCAGGGCCTCGAGGTCGCCCTGAAGCCGATGGCAAACACCGTGTTCGACGGCCTCAACAAGTTCATGCCCGTGCTGCAAAAGCTCATGGAGCAGATCGTCCCGGTCATCAGCGACGCGGTCGAGGCTGCGGCGCCTTTTGTCGAGGAGTTCCTCATGGGAGCGGCTGACGCTCTCGAGGACGTGCTGCCGCTGATCTCTCAGCTCGCGGCTGATCTGCTGCCAATCCTGACGCAGCTCATGAGCACCCTGCTCCCGCCGCTGCTCAGTTTGGTGCAGACTCTACTCCCGCCACTGATGCAGATCGTCGGGGCAATTTTGCCGCCGATCGCCAGCCTTCTGAGCACGATCCTCCCCATGATAACGCAGATCGTGAGCGCTGTGCTGCCGGTACTGGTGCAGATCATTTCCACGCTGCTGCCGGTCATCACCCCGCTGCTGGAGGTCGCGCTTCAGATCGTCAACGACGTCATCATGCCGCTGCTGCCGCCTCTGATGCAGATCGTCCAAGCGCAGCTGCCGCCTCTCGTGTCTCTGCTCAACCTCGTTATGCCGATCCTGAGCCCTCTGCTGGCCCTGCTTCAGCCGATCGCCTCCGTGCTGGGGACGATCGCCGACGTCATCGCCAAGATCGTGAGCTTCGGCTCCGGCGTCATCAGTAAGATCGCCGGCCTGTTCGGCGGCGGGGGCGGCGGCGGGGGCGTCTCCGGCTTCGCAACTGGCGGCTTCACGAGCGGCCCGTCCATCGCGGGCGAGGATCCGCGATACCCTACCGAGGCTGTCATTAGCTTCAACCCTGCATACCGCAGCGAAAACCTCGAATACTGGGCCAAGGCCGGGCAAATGCTCGGCGCGTCCAACGAAAGCGACTACGAGCTGCTGAGCGGAGGCTCGAGCACGTCCGTGGTCTACGACCTGAGCGGGCTCTCCTTTTCCCCGCAGATCAAGATCGAAGGCGACACCGACGATGACGCCCTGATCCGCAAGCTGCGCGAGCTGGAACCCGAGTTCATTGACTTCGTTCTCGAAGCACTAAGCAGAAGGGAGGGCGGCGCCTATGTCACAGCAGACAGTCGGCTTTATTGAGTACACCGCACAGGGCGGCGACACTTTTGACAGCATCGCGCTGGCTGCCTATAACGAGGAGCGCATGGCGAGCACCATCATCACCGCCAACCCCGACCTCTGCGACGTCCTGATCTTCGAGGGCGGCGAGCTGGTACGGATCCCGATCGTCGAGACCGTAACCACACCCGACACGCTGCCCCCGTGGAGGAGGTGATCCGTGTGAAAATCTTATACCAAGGCGTCGACATTTACCCCGACATCAGCGTCCACCGCTGCTATCACGATATGTACGCCGAGAAGCAGAGCGACGAGCTGCTGCTGAAGCTGAACGACACCCGCCAACTGTGGGACACATGGAACCCCAAGAAGGGCGACACCATCGCCATCGAGGACGGAGCAGCCAAAACCGGCAAAATGTTCGTCGAGAGCGTCGTGCCCGAGTCCGGCATCGTGACCCTGCGGGCCTATTCCATGCCGCAATCTGTGAAAGACAAGCGGAGCAAGGCGTGGGAGAAGGTCAAGTTCCTGCAACTGGCGCAGGAGATCGCCGGCCGGCACGGTCTGACGCTCCAGACCTTCGGCATCACTGACCAGACCTATGACTACGTCGAGCAGAACAACCTCCCCGACTTCGCCTTCTTCCAGCAGCGCTGCACCCTCGAGGGTGCGGCGTTTCTGGTCTATGACGGCAAGCTGGTGGTCTACGACGAGGCATACATGGAAAGCCAGACACCGAGCGACACCATCACCATCACACCCGCCAGCGACTTCCAGTACCGGGACGAAGGCGCCAACGCCTACGGCTCGGCTGAAGTAGTCAACGGAGGACTGACCGGCACCTTCTCGGCGCCGGCTGGCGGCGACAAAGTGCTCCACAAGGTCATCCCGATCCGAATGAGCGACCAGTCAGAGGCCGACCGCTTCGCCCGCGGGCTCCTGCGGGACGCCAACAAAGCGGCGACGGTCGGCACCCTCTGGACGGGCTCGCTGCTGCGTAACTACGCAGCGGGCTCCGTGGTCACTCTGGCGACCGAGGGCGTGAAGTCGTGGGACGGCGCGGCCTTCATCAGCCGGATCCGTCACGACTACGTCAAGACCCGGAGCAAGCTGTACCTCCGCAGACCACTGGAGGGCTACTAATGAACAGCAACAACCAAATGATCCAAAAGGGCAAGATCTCCACAGTGGAGGGAGCTGCTGACCGCAACGGCGACAAGACCACGGCCAGAGTGCTCCCCTGCACCGCTGACGGCATGGTCACGCGGCCGCTCACGATCCCGTGGTGGCTGCGGGGTAAGATGGGAAACCTGAAGCCCGGCGACGAGGTCGCCTATGCCATGTTCGAGGACGGCACCGGCATCATCCTCTCCCGCATGGACGGGGAATGGGACGGCACTGTGCCCGGCAGCGTAAAGGTCGAAAAGGGCGACGTGACCGTGTCTGACGGCGACGTCACCGCCTCCGGCATCAGCCTCAAGACCCACACGCACGCCGGCGTCCACGGGGAGACCAGCGGCCCACATTAAGGAGGCGAGACGCACATGGCCATCATGGCGAAATGGGGCGGCAAGACGTGGGAAGTCTCCAGTCGAAAGATCGCAGCCCTGAACGGCATCTCGGCCGGCGTCGAGCTGGACACCGAGAACAGCGACGACAAGGCTGGATCCCCGGCCACCAAGACCAAGGCTCTGAAACTTCAGAGCCTCTCCTTCGACTTCGACGTCGCTATGGTAGCCGGCACCGACGTCCGCGGCGAGTATGAGTCATGGACTGAGCTCGTCGGCAACTACGCCCCGTTCTATCTGGCGGGCCGACGCTTCGGCCCTCCCAAGCTCCAGCTCACGGCCGTGAAGCTGAGCGACACCACGATCGACGACTTCGGCAGGATCCTGAAGGGCAAGATCTCCATCACCCTGACGGAATATGCCGAGGAGGCAAGCAGTAAGAAGGCGACCAGCTCCTCGAGCAGCTCGTCCGGCAGCAGCTCCTCCGGCACCAAAAAGGCCGCAGGAGTGGCAACCTACAAGGAGCTCGGCATCAGCTCCTCCGCTGCCTCGATCGGAGCGTCCAGCAGCGACAAGGCTGCGAGGAAACCCAACAACACACAACTGACTAAGTAAAGCGAGGTGATCCCATGAAAGCAAGCGGCAACGGCACGCCACAGACGTGCGTGCAGAACCTTCTCAAGACGACCCGCGGCGAGGTGCCCTATGAGCGCATCAAAGGGATCGACCGCTCGCTGATCGACCAACCGAGCGAAACGGCGGCCTCTGAGCTGGCTGCCGAGGTGGAGTTCGTAGTGGAAACCTACGAGCCCCGCGTGAAGCTCACCGACGTCGAGCTGGTAGCTCTGGCCGCTGAGGTGGGCGGCTTCGAGATCAACGCCAGCATCGACAACACCAACACATGAAGGAGGTGGACACCATGAGCGACGAGACCAACACCTACGGCGAGGACATCCACCTCACCACCATCGACTCAAGCACCATCTACACCGAGCTCATCACCGCTCTGGAAAAGGGCGCAGGTGAGCCACTGTACCCCGGCGACGAGCGCAGGATCTACGGGGAGGCCCTCGTGGCCGTGTTCGTCGCACTCTACAACAAACTCGACGACGTCGGCCGGCAGACCCTTCTCCGCTATGCACGCGGCGAAGTGCTGGACGCCATCGGCGAGCGGCTCGGCGTCAAGCGACTCGAGGGCGACACGGCCAAGACCGTCATGCGCTTCTCACTGAGCACGCCGAGAGAGACCAACATCATCATCCCGAAGTGGACGAAGGTCACGCCCGACGGCGAAAACTACTTCGCCACCGACGAGATCGCAGTCCTTCAGGCCGGCACCTACTCCGTGGAGATCCCCACGTCGGCGGTCGGCAACGGCGTCAAGTTCAACGGCTACGCAGCCGGCACGATCACGACGCTGGTCGACCTGATCCCGTACATCGAGAGCGTGACCAACCTGACCGAGACCGCAGGAGGCGACGACGGCGAGCCCTACACCGAGGCCGGCGACAACCGGCTGCGCGAGCGGATCAGGCTGGCCCCGGCCAAGAGATCCACGGCCGGCCCTGAGCTGGCATACATCTACTGGGCCATGACAGCCGACAGCTCCATCATCGACGTCAAAGCGGTCAGCGAGACCGAGACCATCAGCAGGACGCTGACGGTCTACAACGGCCACGCCTTCAAAGGCGGCGCCACGCTGCTGATCGACACCCTGATCGTCAGGGCCCACGGCGAAAGCGCCGCGGCCGTGAAGGACGTCGACTACGCGATCGACTACACGGACGACCTACTCACCATCGAAGTCAAGGGCAGCCTCGCCGCTGCCGGGAGCATCGACATCGAGATCACACAAACCCTCGAGGGCTGCGTGAAGATCGTGCCGCTGCTGAAGGGCGGCAAGACGCCGGACAGCGCCATGCTGAGCAAGGTGCTGGAGGCGGTCAACGCAAAGGACACGCGCCCCATGACCGACAAGGTGCGGGCTGTGGCTCCGACTACCGTGCCCTATGACATCGAGATCACCTACTACACCACGCCGGACACCGAGGCCGAGGTCGTGGCAAATGTGGAGGGATCTGACGGCGCGATCGTCCGCTTCAACGAGTGGCAGACCACAGCGCTCGGCCGCGACATCAACCCCGACAAGCTCAGGAGCCTGATCCTCTCCCCGAGGTGGGCCGAAGGACTCGAGGGCGCGATCCGCGTCGACGTGGTCAAGCCTGAGCACACCGCAGTCGCCGACACCGAGGTCGCAGCCTTCAGCGGCAGGCTGACGGTCAGCCACAAGAGCGTCACGGGGGTGGTCTGATGAAACTGCAAGAAGCCGAGATCCTGAAACTGCTGCCAGCATGGATGAGGGACGACGGCAGCGTCAAGGGACTCGCTGAAGGCACCGACGAAGTCACCCGGGCTCTGGCTGCGAGGATCAAGCTCATGAGCAGGTGGAACCAGATCGACCAGCTCGACGAGCAGACCCTCGACGAGATGGCGTGGGAGCTGAACATCCAGTGGTATGACAGCACGGCCTCGATCGAGGCCAAGCGGGCCGTCATCCGCAACAGCGACCTCGTCTACTCCAAGCTCGGCACCCGCTACGCTGTGGAACAGATCGTCCGGGACTATTTTCGTACCGGCGAGGTGCGCGAGTGGTATGAGTATGGCGGCGAGCCCCACCATTTCAAAGTCCTGAGCGACAACCCCGAGCTCGTCAACAATAACCTCGAGCTTTTCCTGAAGCTGCTCGGCGTCGTGAAGCGCCGCAGCTCGTGGCTCGACGCGATCCTGATCTGCCTCACCGGCGAAATGTTTCTTTCCTCCGGCATGGCTGTCCGGGAGCACTCCCATGAGGAGCACGTCATGGGCTGCGACGAGATCTACCTCTACACCGGGGCAGTCGTCCACGACAACAACCGGGAGACCGTGACCATCGGCACCGGCGAGCTCATCGCAGAATAACGCAGAAAGGAGAAGCGCATGGCTGCATTTATCAACAACGACATCACGGCTGCCGGTCTGATCGTCCTCGCAAAGGGCGCAGCCGGCCAGAAAATCACCTACACCAAGATCGTCCTCGGCGACGGCTACCTCGAGGAGGGCCAGACGCCCCGCTCCCTCACCGGCGTGGTCAGCCCGAAGGCGGTCATTGACATCACCAAGCTGAAGGTCAACACCGACGGCACCGTGGCGGTCGGCGGCATCTTCACCAACGACCAGACGAGCGACGGCTTTTTCTACCGCGAGCTGGGCCTCTATGCAGAGGATCCCGACCCGGCCGTCGGTGAGGTGCTGTACTGCTACGGCAACTGCGGCGACCTCGCTGAGTGGATCCCGCCCACCGGCGGCGCCACCATCGTCGAGAAAACCATCGACATCGTCACCGCGATCGGCACAGCCACCAACGTCACCGCCTACATCCCGGCCGACGCCTACGCAACCAAGGAGGACTACGAGACCTACAAGGCCATCGCCCTCGCAGCGCAGGCCATCGCCAACGAGGCCATCGAGATCGCCCGGCAGGCCGTCCAGACGGCCAACGAAGCCAAGCAGGCCACGATCGACCTCAACAAGGCCGTGACGCAGAACACCAGCAAGATCCAAACCCTGTGGGACGCCGTTTTCAGCGAAATCACGAGCAACCCCTTCCAGATCACATTTGTGGATCTGTCTGGCATCACCCTGAGCTCCGGCATCTGGAACGCTACACTCCAGCGGCTCGAGTGCTAAGGCTGCCGGCAGAAATCACACGAAAGGAGGCTGCGAATGTATAGAGGCACCACACCGACCATCACCATCAACTGTGACATTGACGCCAGCGAGTTCGTGACCATGTGGGTGACTTTCCGCGTCCAGAAGCGGAGCACCTACGGCCAGCCGCAGGAAGTCGAGATCACCAAGCGCCTCGAGGACGAAGGCGTGGACGTCGACGGTCAGGTCATCAGCATCACCCTCACGCAGGCCGACACGCTGCTGCTCGGCTCGCTGGATCCCGAAACGGATCAGACCGTGGAGGTGCAGATCCGCGGCAAGACGGCAGACGGGAGGGCCTTCGCCAGCAACATTATGACGGCGCCGGTCAGCCGGATCCTGAAGGACGGGCAGATCTGACCGTGAGCGTCGACTTTAAGGCCAAGTTCTCCGGCAGCGCGGAGACATTCTCGGCCACC
>OGPJ01001160.1_pt1 | contig 19318 bp, 10 predicted proteins | sample 1552831 | NCBI WGS metagenome assembly OGPJ01 (sample SAMEA2579914, study PRJEB22360) | human gut metagenome | biome: human gut; feature: human-associated habitat; material: faeces | place: Denmark | collected 2008/2010
CTGCACGTTCTGAAAATGCTGCTACCATATCCTGCTGTTCTTCACTTGGTTTTAATACCTCATTAATAAACTCTGCATCCGGCACTGGAAGATTTAACATATCAGAAGTCTGAATATCTGCTGCTTCTTTAAAAATTGAAATCAGCTCCGGAAGATTGAAAAAACGGGCAAATCGTGTTTTTGCACGATAGCCCGTTCCTTCCGGTGATAATTCGATTGCGGTTACTGTCTCCCCGAACGTTGCCGCCCAGGAATCAAAGTGTCCCATTCCCATACGCATCAATGTATCATACTGGAGATAACGCATGATTGTATACAATTCGGTCATACTATTCGACACTGGAGTTCCCGTCGCAAAAACAATTCCACGCCCGCCTGTCAGTTCATCCATATAGCGGCATTTCATAAACATATCCGAACTTTTCTGTGCGTCCGTCTGTGAAATACCTGCAACATTTCTCATTTTTGTATACAAAAAAAGGTTCTTAAAGTTGTGGCTCTCATCTACAAAGAGCCTGTCTACGCCTAACTGTTCAAAGGTTACTACATCATCCTTCCTTGTCTGGTCATTTAATCTCTGCAGTTTTGCCTGCAACGATTTTTTTGTTTTTTCCATCTGTTTTACACTGTAATTCTGTCCTGCTTCCCTGCCAGCTTCTTCAATAGAAAAGGTAATATCCTCTATCTGCTGCTCCAACATGGCAATCTGACGTTCCCTTGAAAGAGGGATTTTCTCAAATTGTGTATGCCCGATAATTACAGCATCATAATCCCCTGTCGCAATACGGGAACAGAAACGTTTACGGTTTGCCGGTTCAAAATCTTTCTTAGTTGCTACCAGAATATTCGCTCCCGGATACAGACGTAAGAAATCACTGCCCCACTGCTCTGTCAGATGATTTGGCACAACATAAAGATTCTTTTGCGATAGTCCAAGACGTTTTGCTTCCATACCCGCAGCGATCATTTGGAAAGTTTTCCCTGCTCCTACACAATGTGCAAGCAAAGTATTATTTCCATATAAAATGTGAGCCACTGCATTTTTCTGATGTGACATTAACGTGATTTCCGGATTCATTCCCTCGAACTGGATATGACTTCCATCATACTCTCTGGGACGGATACTATTGAAACGCTCATTGTATATCTGGCAAAGGGCATCCCTGCGGTGCATATCCCGGAAAATCCATGACTTAAATTCTTCCCTTATAAGTTCCTGCTTCTGCTGTGCCAGCATGGTTTCCTTCCGGTTCAGTTCCCGATGTTCCCCTTCCGCATCCTGCACTGTATCATAGATTTTTGTATCTCGAAGATTCAAAGCATCTTCTAACAGTCTGTACGCATTAGCTCTCTGTGTTCCATAAGTAGAAGTAACAAGCGGATTCTGGTAACTGTCCACACTCTTTCCAGAAACATTCCACTGACCGGTTACTTCTGCATACTGGACTTTTATCCGGCTTCCAATATAATATCTTGGTGTATGGAATGTTTCTGCCATAAACTGTGTCACATAATCTGGAGAAATCCATGTTGCACCAAGTCTTGCTTCAATTTCTGAGGCATCCAGGTCTTTTGGCTGCACTCGTTCCAGATATTGTACATTAACAGCATATTCCGGGCGGTTCTCGGCAAATCCTCTGGCAATCTTCAATTTTTCCCGGACATTTCCAGACAAATATTCATCAGATGGCTCCCACTTTTCATTTAGCGGATTTCTAAATATCACACCTGTCAGTTCTTCCGTCAGTTCTGCTTCTGTTTTCCCGGTAAGCTGTGACATATAAGCAAGATCAACCTGTGCCTTTTCTCCAATAGACACTGCCAATGCTTCACTGGCGGTATCCACCGAAGTAACTGCCTGAGCATGACGGATTGTCCTTTTTGTAAAAATATCTGCTTTTCTTTTGAGGTTGCCCTGTTCATCCAGAAATTCCAGTGAAGTCAAAAGGCAATAGCTGCTGTCCTGACTAAATGCCCTTTTGTTTGCATTGCTGCTAAGCAGACCATATTTTGCAGTAAAGGAATCATAAACTTCATTCAAATCTTTTTGAAGTTCTTCAACTTCCTGATCACCGCAGTCTTCCATCTGACGCTGTAACAATTTATTTGTTGCGTCACGAATCTTTACCATGCCTTTTACTCGTTCTGTAGTTGCCATTGGAAGTTCTACTTTATTCATCACAGAATTTTCCCTATAATAAATGTCATCATCCAAAACGGCAAAACTAAAGTTCTTCACATCTGGATCTGCCGGAATAGAAACTACCTGTTCCTCTAACTCGCTATCTGAAAGTTCCATTTCTGTGATTGTTCCATGAATATTGTGTACAGCTTTCTTTAACTGCTCTTCAAGAGTAATGCCTTCTTTTGGCTTTACAGTAACTTCCTGCTTACCATACTGGGTACTTTCTGTGGTAAATTCACCAAGAACCATTTCCGGATGCTCTGCAAAATACGCATTTACAGAATAGCCTTCCTCTGTCGTCTTTAGGTTTACCCATTCTGGCTCCTCGATTGCCGCCCTGTCCCTTTTCTGAAAAAACAGAATATCTGATACAACATTTGTATTTGCATTTCTCTGAAAAGCATTATTTGGAAGCCTGATCGCACCCAGCAGCTCTGCCCTGTTTGCAATATATTGTCTGACTGCCGGATTCTGTTTATCCATAGTTCCACTGGAAGTCACAACTGCAACCACACCGCCTGGACGCACAAGATCAAGAGATTTTGCAATGAAATAATCATGAATCAGAAAATGATGCCTGTCGTATCTTTTGTCATTTACCTGGTACGCTCCAAACGGCACATTACCAATCACACAGTCAAAGAAACTATCCTGAAACTGTGTTGTTTCAAATCCCTGTATGGCAATCTGGTTTTTCTGATATAACTGTCTGGCGATTCTGCCGGATACCGGATCAAGTTCCACACCATACATTTTCGCTTTACTCATGCTTTCCGGGATAAGTCCCATGAAATTTCCTACTCCACAGGATGGTTCCAGAATATTTCCTTTTGTAAATCCCATATTTTCCAATGCTTCATACATGCTATGTATCACTGTCGGAGAAGTATAAAACGCATTTAGGGTGGATGCTCTTGCTGCACTATACTCTTCTGAAGTCAGCGTATTTTTCAGTTCGCTGTACTCATTTGCCCAGCTTCCGTTATTTTCTTCAAATGCCTGCGGGATACCGCCCCAGCCAACATAATGGGATAATACTTCCTGTTCTTCTGGTGTTGCCAAACGTTCTTCTTTCTCCAAAGTCTGTAATAAACGGATTGCTTCTATATTCGCTTTATATTTTGCTTTCGGACCGCCTGCACCAAGGTCATTATCTTCAATACGGAAGTTATGTGGCATAGTCACAATCTTTGTTTTTTCCTGTCTGATATATGGTTGAAATTCTCCCTGATAGCCAAACAGCTCATTTTCTCCCGGAATATAGTTTTTTCCTGTTTCCAGACATCGGAATATATCCGCATCCGGGGCATTGCTGACAACATAAAATTCATCATACGAATATTTAGGAAAATCTTCAGTATGGTACGTTGACAAATGCAGTTCCGTATTGGAACGTGTCTGTGCAACCAATTCTTTTCCTTCCAGCCCATCAGACAGGACACCAACTGCTTCAAAATGGTACCCCTGATATTCAAAAACACCCTGTTCCCATTGATCAGCTATTGCACCTGCTGATTTTTCCGCCGTTTCCACAGGAGTTTCCGGTATTTCTGACTGTTCAATCTCACCAGTTTCTTCTTCCGTTTCGTCTAAAACCGATTCCTCTGTTTCCTCTACATCCTGCATGTCTACAACATCCGGCTCTATATATGCTTTCGTATCCAGATAATCAAACATGGACATCTGATGACCGCTTAACTCTATAGTTGGCTGTTCCAGTTCCTTGGTTGGAAATATAGTGTACGTTCCCTCTACATACTGATGGAGTATTGACAGACTTTCTGCTTTCTCATTGTAATTTGTCCCATAGGCTTCAAAATCCAAGGGTAGTTCTGCAAGAGCTGCATCCATCTTCTGTAACAATTTCTGTGCCATTTCTTCATCTGCCAGCATCCTTGGCACCTGTTTTCTTGCTTCCTCATGCAAAAGTTCATCCGTAAATGGACGCTCAATTTCCTGTGGCAGTCTGTTATAAAAATTAATCACCCGCATTGCCATCTGGTATCGTTCATATTCTGGCATATGAGCGTAGTCTCCGGCTTGAAGAAAATGGTCATTTTTTATGAGATAATCCACTCTTTTTGCTACTTTCTGCCAGCTCAGTTCTTCTTTCGTATGGTATGCACCCGGATTTCCTCTGGAAAGCTGTAATCCTTTTCCGTTGTAATCTGCGTAGGAATTGTCCGCTCTGGAAAGGGCATGGCTCTGTCCTCCAATGCCATACTGCTCTTTCATAAAACTTGTTCTCTCCTGTTCATCCTGATGCCGCAGATAAAAAGAATATATGCGAAGCCTTCCTTCTGAAAAAGCTCCACCTCTTGCAAGAAAAGCATCTATCTCATCCTGCGTGATAAACATTTCCTGTTCTTTCCAAGCAAATACCTCTCTTGCCTGATAGGGAATGACTTCTTCGGCAAATTTCTGAAACTGCTCAGAAACAAGGGTTGGTTTATAATAATGAAAACGCATGATGGATTTGTCTATGTCATACATTTCAGCCAGACCTTCCAGTCTTTCATTTAATTCGGAAAGCCACTCTGCATCATCTAGCTTTTCCGCCAGAGCATCTGTCTTTTCCGGATAACCATTATGAAAAATCTTCATATCATCTGCTGAAAATACCAGTTCAGACAGATCATCCACAATATCAGTTTCCATATAAGCAAGCACTTGTGCGTGTTCCTGCAAGGCATTTCCCCTTGCTGCATCAAGGACAGACTGTGGTGCGTATTCTCCCTGTTTTAATAGCTGATGAATACGTCCACTGACATCCTCCCATGATAAAAAAGCCTTATCTAAAAGTCGATCGTTCACCGTATGTCCTACGGCAATCTGCATCCCTGTTTCATCAAACCACACAGAATACTCGTTTCCATTAATTTTAAATCCTTTGCCACCGATGCCATATTCACGCTTCACAAATTCTGTATAATCTTCTTTTGACTGTTCACTCATAAAATTGTAGATAAGCCGTAACTGGCTTTTACTCTTATTACTTCCGGTACGGAGGATTTCATCCACAACCTCTTCCGGAATTGGGATTTCTCCGGCATACAGGGCAGACATATGCTCCTCAATCTTCCGGATCTGCTGATTTACAGTTGGTAATTCGGGCAAAGATAAAGCAGAGGCGATTTCTTCCTCTGCTTCACTCAATCCATCTTCTCCTGTATCTGCAACTAACTGTATACCAATTCCGTCAAGATGCTCTCTTCTGCTATTGCTGTCAGTGCGTTCATATGTGCTGTCCATGCCATCGGATCGGCTTCCTTGTCCGGTGCCGGTTTGTTCTTCAGCAATTTCTCCATCTGGCTTTCCATTCTCTCCTGAGCCGCTTTCTCGATCTCCAGAAGATGCTGATTCAGCTTCCCTGTCAGGAAAAGGCTCTGGTAAAGGCTGTTCTTGTGTTCCTTCAGAAACGTTCTCCTCAGCATCCCGTATTTCCCGATTGTCACTTCTTCCTCCTCTACGGTCAGGTTCGGAAACAGGTAGTCCCCCTTGCGATGATAGGTCAGTTCCATAGTCAGTTCCTCCTTCATTGTCCTCAATATCATTTATTCTCTCTTCTGTGCCCTGTATTTTATTTTCATGCATTAACGTGTTAAAGTTATTATAATTCCTCTCTTCAGAATTTTCAAGACCTTTCCTGATTTCTTCCAGAGAAATTTTATGTACCGTTTTTCCAATATCAATCAGTACACTCTCAGCGAGCTGGCTTGCAGCATTTCCTAGAAAAGTCAATACGGAAAGCCTGTTATAATCGGTGATGTGCATGAAATCCTCTTCTTCAAGAAGCAACATAGGATCAAGTCCGCATCTTCTTGCAAGCATATAATATACACTGTCCGTTGCAAGCTGCCGGAAATCGTTCCGAATCGTCCCTTCATCCAGGTCTTCCAAATAGGTGCCTTCTGCTGCATACGATAAGCCATCCAGATAATCTTCCAGATTTTCATTGACCATCTCTTTTGCCACAGACATCAACGCATCCGCCAGATCTGCCATATCTTTTTCTTCCAGATTATAAACATCAGAAAGATGTGCAAGCACTTCTCCCCTCTGATGTTCCTGAAGCTGCCACAGGTATGGTGATCTGCCACCCTGTACCATATGGGTATCTTTTATATCGAACACATATCGGATTTTTGCTTTTGTCCCTGTTTCATCCAGCAGAGCAATTCCTTTTGCCCCTCGGTTTACCCATCTCATCATCTTCTCATTCCACAATTCCAGGGATGCACATGCGGTTGCCTGTGGACGCTGTGCATAAATGAGAAGCTGGTCAGTAAAGGAATAACGGTATAATCTGGCGGCAGTATCCAGATATTTCATCCAGTCTGCCGGGGAACTGGCTATGTCAGTGGCATACCATTCTGCCATGCCACGAATCTCCTGTACTCTTGCCATGTCTCTTCCTCCAATCTTTAATTTTTGCTTTATCCTTTATGCTTTCTTTTCGGGAATTCCAAATGAAATTTCGGTTTTCCATTTTCCAATGTCATCAGAAGATCTGCATCAAATCTGGCATCTTTCTTTTTGGAATATAACCCCTTTACATGGGTACAAGCCTTATCCAGAAGTTCTTTTGCCATTTTCTTGTCCAGTTTCTTCTCCATACCTTCTAAAAATCGGTTATCCTTCCAAAGAGCAAAATCACACTGGCGGTTCGAGCAGTAAAAATTCCTTTTCCCCTCAAAAATATCAGAACCACAGACCGGGCATTTCCCGATTAATTCTTTTGCTGTCTGAAAACGATTTCTTTCTTCCTCTGGGATTTTTCTGCAGCCATTCAGGATTTCTTCCAGCATGGTTACAATATCATCCATGAACTGTTCTCCATTAAGCTCCCCTCGTTCCATCAGTAAAAGCCTGTTCTCCCATTCGGCTGTCAGTCCTGCAGATTTTAAATTCTCCGGCATTACACGAATGAGTTCCCTGCCCTCCGCTGTTGGAATAATCTGTTTCCCCTTTCGCTGTGCATATCCGGATGCCACCAGTTTTTCAATGGTACTGGCTCTCGTTGCAGGTGTTCCAAGCCCTTTTTTCTCTGTTTTTTCATCAAATTCTTTATTACCTGCTGTTTCCATTGCTGCAAGAAGCGTATCTTCATTGAATGATTTCGGTGGAGAAGTATAATGGATACTTGTTTCTGCCTTGACATTGAAAATCTGCATACCTTTCTGGTATCCGTATGGAATTTCCAACTGTCTATCTGAATCCTCTTTCTCTGTTTTCACACAATGACTGCGAAAAGCTTTTTCCACGTCTTTAAATCCCATCTGTACCGCTGTTTTTCCTCTGGCAGTAAACTCATTTTTCTGACAGTTCACAGTAACATCTGTCTGTTCATACAGATAATCTTCCCCAACTGCCTGAATCACTTGCTGTCCAATCAGTATCATCAGATTTTTTTTATCCACTGGCAAATCCACGATTCCTTTTTCCACAGCCTCTTTTGTCGGAAGAATAGCGTGATGGTCAGATACTTTTGCATTATTTACAACTCTTTTTATGTTATGTCCTAACTGCCCATATTCTACAAAAGGCAGCATCAACGGCATTTTCCCTGCCAGTTCTTCTACTGTTCCAATCATACCTTCTGTAACAAAGCGGCTGTCTGTCCTCGGATACGTTACCAGTTTTTCTTCATATAATTCCTGTAAAAGATCAAGCGTTTTCTTTGCCGTAAATCCAAAATACCGATTTGCTTCCCTCTGCAGGCTTGTCAGATCATATAATTTAGGCGGGGATACTTTCTTCTGTTCTCTTTTTAACTCTGTAATAATTGCCTCAGAACCGTCACATAATGCTGCCAGAAGTTCTGCGTCTGCTTTATTGGTAATGTTCTCTGATACGGCAACGAGCTTTCCATCTGTCAGTTCCACTCTGTAAAAGGTTTCTTTCTGAAAATGCTCAATCCTGTCCTGCCGTTCCGTCAGCATGGCAAGAGTTGGTGTCTGTACTCTTCCAACTACCAGCTTTTTATAATACTTTGTCGTATAAGCTCTGGTAGCATTCATTCCAATCAGCCAGTCTGCCTGTGCCCTGCATACCGCCGCCATGCAAAGGTTACTGTAAAAGCCGGCATCTTTCATCTCATGGAAACCATTTCGTATTGCTTCATCTTCCATAGAGCTGATCCATAATCGTCTGACTGGTTTTCTACATCCGGACAGATCATATACTCTCTGGAAAATCAATTCTCCTTCCCGTCCTGCATCACAGCCATTTACCAGATACTCTATATCTTCCCGGTTCATCAGCTCCTTTAATACTGAAAACTGCTTCTTTTTATCTGCTGACACCTGTAATTTCCACTTTTCAGGAATGATCGGCAGGTCATCAAACTGCCATTTCGCATATCTTTCATCATATTCTTCCGGTCGTGCATATTCTGCCAGATGTCCAAGACACCAGCTCACAAGGCAGTTTTCTCCCTCCATGTACCCGTCACGTTTTTTATATGCAGACAAATTTTTCGCATAACTTTGTGCTACACTCGGTTTTTCTGCAATCACTAAAAATCTCGCCATTTTTCATCCTTTCTGAAAAGGACAGCCAGATTAGCTGTCCCTTTCCTGTATCTTATTTTTCTGTGCTAAACCTCAGAGAACAGAAATCTTAATCTTCCTGTCCATCTTCATTTTCCTGTTCTTCATTGATAAATGGTCCGTCTGTGAATTCAAGTTGTTCACTGACAAAACCATCTTCTTTTTTACGACCATATTTCAGATATACAGCCACTGCACCAATACCAAGTCCCCCTGCTAATACAATGGTACAGAGTTTCCAGATGTCCGCACCGCCTGTATTTTTCTGTGTTGTTTCTTCTGTTTCTTTTTCCACAGCAGGTGTTGTTTCTGTGGTTGTTTCCGGAATCACTACCTTCTGTTCTTCCTCTGTCTTACTGTCTTCTGTTTCATCCAGAAATTCTGCAAGGTCATTTTCATCAACCAACGACATCATATAGACATTTTCTGATGTGCTGGAACGGTCAATTACCATATAAAAAGTATTTCCCTTTTTTGTCTGGATGGTAAGGAACTGCTTTGTATCATCATTTTCCTTATCATCGACCAGTTGTGCATTTCCCGGCGTAGAAAAGGCAGAGGAATCACTTTCTGCGATCACTCTGCCCGTATCCTCCGTATTTTCTTCTGTGGTTGCCTCCGATGATGTTTCTGCCACAACCTCGGTAGTTGTTTCTTCCGCAGGCGGATCAGCATTTGCATATACAGTTGCAAACGAAAATCCCGAAAGCATTGTAACTGCCATTACAATCATCATCAGTTTTTTTACTACTTTATTTTTCATGTTCTAAGCCCTCTCTTTCCAGTATCTGTACATCAGATCCTTTGTTATTTTCTTTGTTTCCGTCTTTCTTTTCTCCTGCATCTTCTATTGCAATACCACCTTCTTCATCCAGCCGAATCGTTGCCGTTCCTTTCTGAATCCCATCAAGCAGTACAAGAAGTTCCCTGCTGTCCAGCTTCAGTGAACGGAAAGATTTGATAATTTCTATGTCCTCCATCTGCTGTTTTAAATCATTCTGCTTTTTCAGATGCTTCTGCAGTTCTGCAATCTTTTCTTCTGTTTTCTGAATATCATCCAGAACTTTTTTTAACTTCATATTCATCTGCCCTGTCACCTCCTAATGCAGACGACCAAATGCCATAAAATGTTCCTGCCAGTAAGAACTTGCAATGCTTGTATACTGTACCGGCTTTCCGCAATGTATCATCATATTGTTGCCAACATAAATTCCTACATGACTCGCTCCACTTGTGTTATAGGTTCCCTGGAAGAAAATCAGATCTCCCGGTTTTGCTTCTGATGGGGATACCTGTGAACAATGAGAACGAAGTTCATCGGCAGTACACCTTCCTATATTCCATCCATTTCCACAATTATTGATTACCCAGCTTACAAATCCAGAACAGTCAAAACCGCTTGAGGAATAACCACCCCATACATAAGGCACTCCCAGATATTTCTCTGCTTCCCGTATCATTTTTGCGAATTGCGGGTCAGATAACGCTTCACCAGGAATCGTATAGCCAAAACCACTACTTCCTGTCGGAATGGAATTCAGGTCAAACAGGTAATCCCTGTTTCCATAATATCTGTTATACGCATCGTATCTTTCCTGTTCCTCTTCTGTCATACGGCTTCTTAACACCGTATCCAGATTATGATTAGTCATAGTAACATCCAGACGGTTCACTTCTTTTGTTGTTGTCACTTCTACTTCCTGACTTCCGTTGCTGTCAGCTATGTAAGCCTCCCATGTCTGATGTCCATGGGCAGATGCCGCTGCATGATTATCATAATAAACATCAAACTGCACACCATATCTTGCGAAAGCTCCGGTATCTTCTACCACATATTCCACGCCATTCATCACTACATGAGTGCCGATCGGAACAAAAGGATTTGTCGCATCTACGGCAATCGTGTGGTTTGCGGTAGGCATTGCTCCACTTGCGGTCGGTCCTCCACTCCACTGACCACAGCAGATGGAACAGTTGCAATATCCACTGGTAACAACCTGTCCCAGTGATTCTCCTACCCGGACAGTCTTTGTTTCTGTTACGGTTTCTCTGGTAGACTGTGTATTGATTCCATATTGCTGCTGAAAGATTTCTTTTATCTCGTCTGCGACTTCTGCATAAGTAAAACCACCATATTTCACTGTCAGATAAGAAATAAGCTGATATGGATTGTGTCCGATCTCATCAATCTGATAACGATATTCATCATAATCCGGATGCCTGGATTCTATTTGATTGATCTGTGTGTTCAATGCTTCCTCCAGAGCTTTATACGCATTTTCTGCAGCATAAATATCTTCATCCGTACTGGAATAGCTGGTTGAAATGATCGCAGAAGAACCACCCTGCAAAACTGCACTGCAACTTGAAAAACTGGCTGCTATCAGAACAAAAATCAGTCCAAAAAGAGCTACTGTAGCAAAGATTCCTTTGTTTTGTGCCGCCACCATTTTGACTGCATCTTTTGTTTTTTCTGTAAATCTTTGTGCCGATGTGATTGCCGCATCTTTGGCTTTTTTACTTTCTTTTGCCGCCCGGTACTGCTTTTGGTATCGTTTTTTCTGTAGTAATTTTTGAAGTGCTGATTTTTTCTTCTGGTCAGCTTCTCTCTTCACTGCATTTTTTGCCTGATTTCCGTAAGCAGCATCAAACATCAGCCTGCTATTTTCTGCTTCATCCAGCATATTTTCTGTCAGACGGGCAGATTGTTTCCTGCTTTCCCTCAATCGCTGCCGGACATAAATGGACTTTCTTGCAAGACTTTCCCCCGCAAGTTCCATCCTGTGTGCCCCTTCCACAGCAGCGTTATCATCTTCTGCTTCATGGGCTTTCCAGTGTCCCACAGTAAGAGCAGCATTTTTCACTGCCGAAGCTGATTTGCGGATTCCGGTTCCTGCTCCATGTACCATGCCATCCCCTTCATCTCCAAAAGAAAGCCGGGACTGTTTTTTCTGTTTTTTCTGTTCTTTCAGTATCCGTTCCCGCTTTACCTTACCTTTGATCTCATCCTGAAATCCTTCCAGTGTTTCTTCTGTAACCTGAGATGTTTCACGATAACGGATATTTTCTTTTTCCGCAGTTTTTTGTTGTCTGGAAGCCTCCTTTTCCTTCCGTTTTTCTCTTTCTGCGTAATCTCTGACCATTTTTCTCTGTCTAAGTTTTCTGCTGTCCACTGCGGTTTCCAGAGCAGCACGTTCACTTCTTGGCTGTCCCCGGATACTTTCTGTACGAAATACGGCATGTTTATCTGGCCCGGAATCTTCCGTTAAAAACATATTTTCCTTCGCATCCTCATTCCCCAGATCTTGTTCCATTTTCACTTTTTGTTCTTCATCTATACTGTATCTGGTTATATCAGAGGGTTTCTTTCTGGTCGGTATATCTTTGTTTTCCGTTATTCGCTCCCGTCGATTTTTTCCGAAATCTTCTTCTTTTTTGGGATTTCTGGAAACTTCTATATCCTCATCACGACTGGTGATCCGTTTTTCTTCCTTGTTATGCAGGTTTTCTTCCCTAAGACCATCCCTGCTCATCTTATGGACGGTTTTATCTCTGGCTTTATATTCATGCTCCTGCAATTTCACCATCCCCTTTGTTGCGGTTTTTCTTTAATTCGCTTTGTCTTTGTACACTTCCCATTTATGTGAGATTTCATCTACATTAGAAAGAATCGAAGTCAAAAGCATATCCAGCATCCTTTCACTCAGCCCTTCCTTTTCTCTCAGATAAAAAAGCACCTGCTGTAAGTCAATCATTTCTGACAGAAAAAGCATATCATCCAACATTTCACCAAATACTTCTTCACCGTTGCTGTCCTTTCCTGCCTCTAAAAGCTGCTTAACCTTTTCATCGGCCTGCAGTTTTTTCATCATTTCTACACAAGCCTCTTCTGTGCATCCTTCACATGGATTTGCCATACAATTATTTTCCATTCTGTAATCCTCCGTTTTCTCTGTTTTGTTCTATCTTTTTTACAACTACTCTTCATCTCTTTCCCCGATTCCAAGACGCTTCCGCTTTTCTACTTCATCTGGTTTGGAAGTCATGAGTGCATACAGCATCAGTGAATTATCGAATTTATCCTTGAATGGAATAATCGTACTTCCATAAAAAACAAGTCCCTCACCTTCTCCACTGTTGGTAACATAAGAAAGCTGATGTGGAGAAATGTTCAACTGTTTCGCAAGAATCTGTCTGTCCCCGGAAGCCTGATTCAGCATCAGGATAAAATCAGAGTTTTCAAAGATATTTTCAATTTCCCTTGATGCAAGCAAATCCTTGACATTCTGTGTAATACCTGTCGGGATACCACCCCACTTACGGAATCGCTTCCAAATTTCCACACTGTATGCTGCTGTCTGTTCTTCTTTCAGCAGCAAATGAAACTCATCAATATAATATCGGGTACTCTTATTTGCAGAGCGATTGATTGTTACTCTATTCCAGACCTGATCCTGTACAATGAGCATCCCCAGTTTTTTCAACTGTTTCCCAAGGTCTTTAATGTCAAAGCAGACCATACGGTTATTCAGTTCCACGTTTGTTCTGTGATTAAATACTTTCAGAGAACCATTAACATAAATTTCAAGGGAAGTAGCAAGCCGCTGTGCTTCCTGCTCTTTCTGCTCCCGGAGAAGATTGTATAAATCTTCCAGTATTGGCATATTCTCTGGCACTGGGTCAGAAAGATAATCCTGATAAACCAGACGCACACAGCGGTCAATGATAGTCATTTCCACTGGTTCCAGACCATTTTTACCTCCCACGATCAACTCGCATAAAGACAGGATAAAATCTGACTTTAGAGATAACGGGTCATCATCATCTGCATAATCAAGGTTAATGTCCATCGGATTAATATAATCATGACTGGTTGGCGAAATCCTGATAACCTGTCCATGAAATGCCCGAACAAGTGGGTAATATTCCCCTTCTGGATCGCAGACGATAATATCATCTCTTGTCACAATAAAAGCATTGGCAATTTCACGTTTTGCAGCAAAGGATTTACCAGAACCCGGTGTACCAAGTATCAGACCATTCGGGTTCTTTAACTTCTTTCGGTCTGCCATGATCAGATTATTGGAAAGGGCATTTAATCCATAATAAATAGATTCCCCACCCATAAATAATTCCTGTGTGGTAAACGGGACAAAAATTGCTGTGGATGTTGTAGTCAGTGCCCTTTTGATCGGAACCAGATTCATCCCAAGAGGCAGACAGCTCATCAGTCCCGGCTCCTGCTGATAGTCCAGACGTTTCAACGCACAATTATATTTCTGTGCAATTCCTGCAGTCTGAAATACCACATTTTCAAGTTCCTGCTTCGTCTGTGCAGTATTTAAAAACAATACCGTCACAAGGAACATTCTCTCATTTCTGGACTGTAAATCTTCCAGAAGCCTTTTTGCTTCCCCACCGTATGTATTTAAGTCTGATGGGATAATGTCCATGTCATATCCGGAACGTACCGCTTTTTTCTGCTCCTCAATTTTCATCCTGTTAATATCTGTTACCTTACTCTTTACCAGTTTAATCGCCTTCATCTGGTCGATAGATTGGATATGGAGATTGACCATCAGGTTACAGTCCATTTCCAGAAATTCCGCAAGCATCTTGTCAGTAAGCTCCGGTGCAAGAATCTGCAAATAAGAAACAGCCCCTATCGTACCACCCATCTGAAAATCCCTGCCATTTTTAAACACAAAACTGGTCGGAGCAACATAATCTTTGGTACTCAGTCCTGTCCGAAGCACATCATCATAAGAAAAATGGAACGGAACCTTACTGTCCTGATTAAAGGTTTCATACATGATCTGAAGTCTTTCTTCTCCATTTAGTGGATAAGCCGAAACTCCAAGAATCTTAAAGTTATTGAGAATATCCGATTCAATCCTCTCCAGCTTCGGTTTTGCTTCCCGGATGCTGTCCGCTTCAATGCCAAATGTAATATATTTGGTACGGAGCAATCCATTATTTCCTTTGGAAAGCTGATTCTTTAACATCTGTGCAAATTCCATACGCAGTTCATCAAATTCATCATCCTGTGGCTTGATAAGGATAACTTTTTCAAATTCCGCCATGTTACTGTGCTGATTGATAAAAGACAACTGAAAATGAATAGTGCTGTCAAAGTAATTTAAAAAATCACACCAGTTTTCAAAGATTGCATTCTTATCCTCATTCTGTGCCAACTGATAGTTGATGTCATAAAACCGGATCGTTTTTGAATAAAACTTATCCTGCACCCGGCAGATCCCATCCTTTGCCATCTCATGATATGGAATAGACTGCTGTGCTGAAATCTGTTTTTCCTTTGTTGTATCTGCTTTCACTGCTGTCTTATTTGTCCCTGTCTTTACAGGTTTCCTGTTTCCTGCCGCTTTTTGCCCGGATGTGGAAGCCTGTTTACTTTTTCTCTTTTTTGCGTCTTTTTTTGCCTGACGCATGGCTTCTTTTTCTGCTTTTTCAGCAAGTTTTGCTTCTCTTTTTTCACTTTTCTTATCTGCCCTTTCCTGCTCTTTACGCAGCTTTGCTTCATATTTCTGTGCCTGTTTTAATGCTTTCTTTTCCCTTCTGGTTATCTTCCTTTTGGGTCTGCGGACACCTCTTTGTCTTTCCAGTGCTTCATAACCAGTTACCATCGGTTCTTTGCGTAACTTTCCGCTCACTGGATTTTCTCCATCTGGCAGTGGTTCTGAAACTTCCTGCCCATCTTCCTTATCCAGCCAGTAATCATCCGGATATAAACTGTCCTCCAACTGTTCTGGCAACGCTTTCTTATTTTTTCTTTTTAACACGTTCCCTTCCTCCTTTCTTTCTGACTATCCTCTGTTTTTTCTCATACATATTTTCTACCTGATACTTCCTTACAGATGGCCGGATAAACCGGACCACAATTATATTCTTCAGAACTTTTTCTAACGGAAGCCCATCCTTCTCATACATGGCAAATACAAATGCCGGAAGCATCAGAAGACACATTCCGGTTGCAGCATTACTGGAACCGATCACTCCTCTGGTTAAAAAATAAAACGGTACCCCCACTGCTGCTGCAAGTCCAAAACAGATAAGCTGTCTTTTGGTAAGATTTAAAATAATCTTGTTTTTTACTTTGGTCAGATCTTTTGGTACAGATACAAAAGCCATCATTTTCCCCCTTCCTGCTAATGGGCATTAAACACACTTTTTGCAAAATTACCTGTTTTCATCAGACTGAAACACAGAATCACTGTATATGCCATCACACCAAACAATGCGGAATGTACGTTATCTGACATCTGGATATTTGCCACAAGGACTGCGTAGATTCCCACACAAACCATCATGAAAAATCCCTGAAATGCCAGTGCAAATAATCCCCGCAGATAGTTGTTTCCAATCTGTCCCCATTCCCTGTTTGACATCGTTGCAAATGGTATTGCACCGACCGAGGAATACAGATAAATCTCAATCATTCGTCCATACAAAATAACTGTGATCAATACAGATATAATCTTCATACACAGGCTCACCAGCATCGTTTCCAGTGCCAGTATGACAAGTTCACCGATTTCCATAGATTCCATAGCTGTTTCCATCGTACTGATCATCGTATCTATATTGATCGCTGTATCAGAACTGATGACACCTGCCGCCCGGCTTACCACCGTCTGTCCGACATCAAATACCGCCATAGTAATTGTGAACGTGTGGCTGACAATCCAGACTGCCACCCACATCTTGAAAAAATATTTAAAGAACATCCATGTGTCCAAATCATGCATGTTATTTTTTTCTGTGAGCATGGAAATCAATTCATAACAAAGTACAAAAGTGATAATCATACCGGCAATCGGAACAATTACCGAATCGGAAAGATTCTGTATCATGCTGAAAATGTTCCCATTCCAGCCCTGCGGTGTCTGCCCAACCTGAGCAGCAATCTCACCTGTCTTTTCATTGACATCGGTATACATTGTTGTCAGGTTGGAACTTACCATGCCTGTCAGAAGATCCCTCATCCATGTTTCAATCGCCTCAAATATACGATCCATGAGTTATCTCCTCTCTTTTTGCACTTAACCGAACAATCCGGATAACAGTGGTACCAACTGTGTTCCGATCAGTGCCACACCACCACCAGCCATAAGCTGCTTGATTCCCTGTGACTTAGCCCCAGGATTGTCGTTGCCGTATCCTTCCAGAAGATTAATAACTCCCCATACTGCAAGACCTGCTCCGATTGCTACTACAAGTGTCTGTAAAATATTGATTGCTGAATTAAAAAACGACATATGTTTTATCTCCTCTCAAGTTTTTTGCTCATAAATTCCTGCTGTATTCTAACCGGCTCTGCCCTGATGGGCGGTCGTTCATACCTGTGCATCCTCTCACCTCCCAAAAGGGCAAAGAAAAAGAGCTATGTAGTTGGATTTTCTACATGCTCCGCTTCCTTGTTTTCATTATTTTCCTGTTCCATAAGACTGTCCCCTGAGAACACATACAGGTCAAACTCCTCTGACCTTGTAAGTTTTACTTCCATTCTGTGTCTCATGTACGCTTCCACATCAAATTCATTGCGTTTATCGTAATCAGACAGTTCCTTATAGCGTTTATGTTTTGTAATATCATACTTGTCACTGAAAAACGGACGGACACCTCTTAGCTGGAGGATACACTTATTTCCATCCATCACCGCAAGTTCATCCCTGCTCATCAGTTCTTTTCCGGTTTTCTGATAGTTCATCCCGTAAGAACGGCTCTGCCCTCTCGTATCCGAAGTATTATATAAATCAATGGTTTCCTTACCAAGTGTTTCTGAAATCTCTTTTAAGGTGGAACTTTCTTTTCCTCCAAGGAACAGCATTGTGTCACAATTCCCTAAAATGGTTTCTGCAGCATCTTTATAAATAGTCTTTAACTGTGACTGCGACTGGAGTATAATAGAAGCAGATATTTCTCTGCTTCGTATGGTTGCGATCAGCTTGTCGAACTTCGGAATTTGTCCGATATTTGCGAACTCGTCACAGAGGATTCTCACATGATAAGGCAGTCTTCCATGATGAACATCATCGGCTCTGTCGCATAACAGATTAAAAAGCTGACTGTACATCATAGCAACCACAAAGTTAAAAGTATCGTCTGTATCCGAGATTACAATAAACAGTGCAGTTCTCTGATCTCCGATCATATCCAGTTCCATTTCATCATAAGACGTCAGTTCCCTAAGCTCTGCAATATCAAACGGAGCAAGTCTGGCACCACAACTGATCAGAATAGATTTTGCTGTCTTACCTGCTGCCAGCTTATATTTTTTATACTGCCTTACTGCAAAGTGGTTCGGCTCATCCCTTTCCAGTTCCTCAAACAGCAAGTCTACCGCATTTTTAAATTCTTCATCCTCTTCCCTGGTTTCACTGGCATTGATAAATTCCAGTAAAGTTGAAAAGTTCTGTTCTTCTTCTGGTGCTTCATAGTAAATGTAACCAATCAAAGCACAATACAGCAGACGTTCCGCTTTCGTCCAGAAGTCCTCCGAGGATTTTTCTCCCTCGCCCTTGGTATTTACCATGATCGTATTTACCAGTTTCAGAATATCTTTTTCTGAACGGATGTAATAAAATGGGTTATAATGCATACTCTTGGCAAAATTGATGGTATTCAGCACCTTGATTTTATAAGGAGCCATTACCACTCTACCATTTTTATCACGCAGGATTTTACCGTTCTTATCTTTCTTCGGCGTTCCTCGTGCCAGCATTTTACCACATTCCACGATAATCGTTCCCTTTGGATCGGTGACCACAAAACTTACATTGTCCGGCATCTGCATAAGCTGCGGTTTCACATAAAATCTGGTCTTACCGCTTCCGGAACCACCAATTACAATGACATTCTTGTTTCTGGCATACTTCGGTTTCTTCGGTCTGCTGTTCATGGTCAGGCGTTCTGTCTGTGTCAACAGGATATTATTCTCAAAAACCGGATCAATAAAAGGAGCTATATCCTTTTCATTTCCCCATCTGGCAGAACCATATTCCTCTCCCTGGCGAAACTTCTTTCCATTCTTTCCCTTGAAATATACCACTGCCCACACACTGACTGCTGCAATAGTCCCCGCTGCCAGACTTTTCGGTTGTATACTTGGCAGCAACTTTTTAAATGCTAACGGATAATTCATAAAAAGAACTATCAGCCTGTCTACTACAGTACTGCCTCTGCAATACTGATACAGCCAGGTACATTTATTTACCACATAAAACACAACTACATATGGAATATGTAACAGAACTTTTTTCAGCACTTCCACATTCGGAGGACGTACCTGAAATCCTTTCAGTTTCTTCTTTATATTTTTTATCCCACTCATAATGTCGGCTCCTTCTGTTTTTCTTTCGATTTTTCCCGTTCTCTCTGTTTATCCTGACTGCGGGCTGCGATTGCCTGCTGTAATTTCTTACGAACAGACGGTTTCTTCGTTTTATTCAGTGTCTTTCCGGTAAACTCCCGAAATGCTGCTGTCATCACCTCCACATCTCTCGCCTTAAAGAAAACAAAATATCTTGGTGGATCTACAGACTTATCACGTTTTAGGCTGAAA
>OGPJ01001161.1_pt1 | contig 19317 bp, 17 predicted proteins | sample 1552831 | NCBI WGS metagenome assembly OGPJ01 (sample SAMEA2579914, study PRJEB22360) | human gut metagenome | biome: human gut; feature: human-associated habitat; material: faeces | place: Denmark | collected 2008/2010
GTTTAAAACCGGGCTCGAACAAACATGCCTATTGACAATGGCTTTCTCATATTAGCGTCGACTAAACGTGCAGCGTGCGCGGGCCCTCCCGACGGGAAACGAAAAAGCCCGGTTTAAAACCGGGCTCGAACAAACACGCCTATTGACAATGGCTTTCTCATATTACAGGGCCACCGTGTCATCGGGGACGTTCTTTAACGACTAGTCATGTAAGAACGTCCCCGATGACTACCTGCAAAAAAGCTGTACGCCAGCATCCAAAGAGGTCGAAAAATGTCGACTTTGGATGCTGGTGTACATGTTTGACCGTATGGGTTGGGGTGGTCGGTTGCGTGCTAGAGCAGGTTCTCTTGCGCCCACGCGATGATGTCGCTCGATTCGTAGAGCGGCTTGCCGTCGATGAACAGGCAGGGAACCTGGCGCTTTCCGCCGACGGCGATGAGCGTCTGCTCGGCTTCGGTATCGGTCGAGATATTGCGCTCGGGAATGGTCACGCCGTTATCGGCCAAAAAGCGCTTGACCTTTATGCAATACGGGCAGCCAGTCATAACGTAGAGCGCGAGTTCATGATCAGTAGCCATAGGTCTCCAATCGGTTGAGGTTTCGATTGAAATACCCAAAGCCGCCGCGGTCTATGCGCGCGTCAACGACGACTCGATGGCCTGGACCAGAAGCGCCGTGGCTCCGGTGCCGCAGGGCTTGTCGTAGTAGTCAACAAAGCGCTGATCGGCAAGATAGCCGTGCGCGAGGCCCAGGTATGCTTCGTCTTGGGGCTCGTGTCCCCAGTTAAGGGCAATCCACCGACGGTGCATTGCGACAAGTTTGCGGGCCTCGTTACTCTCTGGGTCGCCAATGCCCATGGCAATCGAAAGCTGGCCCAGAACAGCGCGTTCAAGTTCCTTCATGTCGTTCCATGTCTGAGGATCCATGTCCAGTAACGTTTCGTTTGCTGCATCGATAGCCTCATCGCCATAGCGCGCCCGCGCCTCGGCGCCGTAGCGCTCCTCGTTTTCCCGCACGGTGCGCCAGCGCTCCAGTTGCGGCAGGACGGCGCCCATGAGCGAGACGGCTTCGTCGAGCGACATGCCGGTGTTTTGCGCCAGCCGCGGGGCACAATCCTCGATCATTGCCTCCATGGTGGTGTCGTAGGTGTACTTGCCGTGGTCGTAGCACCACTTGCAGTAATGATCGGTCGTGGCGCCCGTGGCGTCGGTGCCGCTGTCTTCGGGCGTGAGTATCATGCCGCAGCTCTGACAATAGCGCTCGGGCATTTCGAGCAGATGAGACAGGGGCTCGCCAGTCACGGCGGCGATGAGCTTCATCATGTCGATGCCCGGTGTGACCTCGCCACGCTCCCAACGGCTGACGGCTTGGCGTGTGACGAAGAGCTTGGCGGCGAGCTGCTCTTGGGTAAGGTGATGGGCGCGACGGATGGCAATGAGCTTTTCTGCAAAGGCCATAGCGGTTCCTTTCTGCTGGTTGATGGCTTAAGCATACGCGGCGGCAGGCACCCTTCCAAGCAACCGTTGGTTGCACGACGGGAGACCGCGGCTAAGAATTGCGCGCAACGCCCCACACCTCCATGCCGTACAATGACCGGCATGGAACCTATTGCACACATACATACCGACCTGCCGCAGAAGTTCGGCATTCCGCGCAACAGCTTTTTGGCGCCCCATCTGCAGGGACGCATCGTCTTTGAGCCGGAATTTGCCTCCAATGCAGCGGTTGAGGGTCTGGACTCCTTCTCTCACCTATGGCTGTTGTGGCGCTTCGAAAACGGCACGCCCGGCGGCACGGCTAAGGACATAGCTACCGATGCCAAGACGCAGGACAGGTCCGGCACCAATGCCAAGTGGTCGAAAACCGTGCGCCCGCCGCGTCTGGGCGGAGCCGAGCGCGTGGGCGTGTTTGCCACGCGCAGTCCGTTTCGCCCTAATCCCATTGGGCTTACCTGCGTTAAGCTCGACCGCGTGGAGCTTACCGACGACGGTCCCATCATCCATGTGCTGGGGGCCGACCTGCGTGACGGCACGCCCATCTACGATATCAAGCCCTACATTCCGTTTGCGGACTGTCACCCGGATGCGACGGACGGCTGGATTGAAGACGCGCCGTGGCAAGAGCTCGACGTCGAGTTCCCGCAGGCGCTGCAGGATATGGTCCCGCCTGCAAAGCTCCCCGGCTTGGTCGAGGTTCTTCGCCAAGATCCGCGCCGCGCGGGCAGCAAGCACGAGCCAAACCGCGTCTATCATCTGGCTTTCGCCGGGCTCGACATATCGTTTACGGTCGATGAAACCCAGCTAACCGTAGTCGCCGTCAACGACGCGCAAGACTAACCAGCCGTCCGTCCGCACCCGTCAAATTAAGCGCCAAACCCCGTGCCAAAACCGCCCACGCTGGTGGACAATAACGCCTATCGAAACAGTCCACTTTGCACGGGAGCTCAGCATGAAATACGACTTTAGCTCGCTTATCGACCGCCACGGCATGGACTCCATCGCCGTTGACTCTTGGGGTGAAATCCCCGGTATGGCTCCGAACGCGCCCGACGAGGGCTTCGACCGCATTCCCATGTGGGTGGCCGATATGAACTTCGCCACGGTGCCCACGGTCCAGGAGCACATCATTCAGCGCGCCCAGCACCCCATGTTTGGCTACTTTAACCCGCGTCCCGAGTACTTCGACCGCATCATCGAATGGCAGAGTCGCCGCAATGGCGTCGAGGGCCTGCACCCTAAACATATCGGCTACGAAAACGGCGTGCTGGGCGGTGTCGTGTCGACGTTGCGCGCGTATGTCCAGCCAGGCGATGCGGTGCTGGTCCATAGCCCCACCTACATCGGTTTTACCAAGTCCATCGAAGCCGCGGGCTATCGCATTGTCCACAGCCCGCTTAAGCTCGACGACCAGGGCGTGTGGCGCATGGACTGTGAGGACATGGAGTGCAAGCTCGCCGAAAACCACATTCATGCCGCGGTGTTCTGCTCGCCGCACAATCCCTGCGGCCGCGTATGGGGACGCGACGAGATCGAGCGCGCCATGGACATCTATCGCCAGCACGATTGCGTGGTGATCTCGGACGAGATTTGGTCCGATATCATTCTGCCGGGTCACAAGCATATCCCGACGCAGTCGGTGAGCGAGGATGCCCGCATGCGCACGGTTGCTCTCTACGCACCGAGCAAGACGTTCAACCTGGCGGGCCTGGTCGGCAGCTACCACATCATCTACAACGAGATGCTGCGAGACCGCGTGTGCGCTGTGTCTAACAAGACTCACTACAACGAGATGAACGTCCTCTCCATGCATGCGCTTATCGGTGCCTACCAGCCGCAAGGCTACGAGTGGGTGGACGAGCTCAACCAGGTGCTTGCCGGTAATATCGAGTACTTCTGCACGTATGCAGAAAAACACTGGAAGGGCGTCGCGTTTTCGCGTCCGCAGGGCACGTACATGGTGTTTCTGGACTGCACCGAGTGGTGCCGCGAGCATGGCCGCGATATTCAGTGGCTGCTCGACGAGGGAGCGCGCGTGGGCGTGGGGTATCAGGACGGCCGCCCGTTCCACGGGCCCTGCCACATTCGCGTGAATCTGGCGCTGCCGCTTTCGCGCGTGAGGGAAGCGTGCGACCGCCTGGACCGCTACGTTTTTAATGCACGGTAAGCGTGCGCTGCGTGTGGGGCCTTCTGCCAAGTCGGCTAGAAGGTCCCACATGGTAAAGCGTCTGTAACAATTGGGCACTCGTGTGGTTTTGTTTGCTATTATCTTTAACCATTTCAGTCTGTAAACAGGATCGTCTGGAGTTCGATGAAAAGACCCCGTCGCTCGGTCGCCATTTCGTTGTTTGTTGCGCTTGCAGTGGCGAGCGCCTTTGTCATAGCGATAGCCGGCTGCTCTGGGTCGAATGACGAAGCCTCGACGTCTGCATCAAAAGGTCTGGAAGCCTCGCAGGTCAAGGACGACAATCTTAAGACGCTCAACGTCGGCAGCGACCTCTATCCACCGTTTGTGTATGCCGACGAGTACGGCGATATCGTTGGCCTGGACGTCGAGATATTAACCGAGGCTTTGGCCCGCATTGGTTACAAGCCAAAATACCAGCTGATCGATTGGGAAAAGAAGAAAGAGCTGCTGGCGAACGGCGAGCTCGATTGCGTCATGGGCAGCTTTAGCATGACGGGTCGCGAAAACGAGTATCGTTGGGCTGGCCCGTACCTTGCGAGTCGCCAGGTGGTCGCGGTCGATCCCCAGAGCGATATCTACACGCTTGCCGATCTTGAGGATAAGATCGTGGCGGTTCAGTCCACCACCAAGCCCGAGGGCATTTTGCTCAATCGCACAAATGAAAACGTTCCGCAGATCAAGGAACTCTACTGCTTTTCGGACCGTTCGTGCCTGAACCCGGCGCTCGTCGAGGGCCTGGTCGACGCCATCGCCGCGCATGAGTCCTTGCTGCTCACCTACGAAAAAGACTATGGCGTAACGTATCGCATTTTGGATGAGCCGTTGCTAGAGGTCGGTTTGGGCACCGCTTTCGATATCAACGATACGCGCGGCATCGACGTTAAGCTCACTCATGCCTACCAAGAAATGCTTGCCGATGGCACCATGGAACGCCTGGTGTCAAAGTACTTCGATGACCCTTCGCCATTTTTGAATGTGGAGGGCCTGTCATGATCGATGCGCTCGACCACGCCGCTCAGGAGCGGGGCAATCGTTCGGCAGGGGCATGGCTCCTTGTCGCTCTGCTGGGGATAGCGCTCTCGGTTGCTGCCGGCATGATGAGCTACGGTTACATGACGGCCCAAGCCGAGCAGCGCTTTGCCGACGTTGTCGATTACGTGGCGACGCAGAGCCTTTCCTACGATGCATTCAACAGCGCCTATACGACCAAAAACCTGATTCGCGTTATGGAGATCGCCGGAGAGGCTGCCCGCGATATGGAGCGCGACGGTTCGGTGGATAACGCCACGCTGGAGCAATATGCCGACCAGTTCAACGTGAGCGCACTGATCGTGACGGACGCATCGGGCAATTTGGTGTCCGAGTCCTCGACCGATGACGTGGGCTACGAGTCGCTCGCTACGTATCTCAAAGGATCACCCGTGCTGGAGGTGGCAGCTCATCCGCTTAAGTCCTATACCGCCCGCATCACGCTTGCGGATGATTCGGTCGCAGACATTGGCTGCGTGACTCGGCAGGATGGCGAGGGCATCGTTATCGCGGTAAGGCATCAGAGCGCGAAGGCGGTTGCAAGCAATACACTCAAACTGCAGAGCTTGCTTGATGGCTATGAAACCATCGATAGCGGCAATATCGTGATCGAAAGCGACGGCAAGGTCGTTGCGACCAATGCCGTTGAACCCACCGTATTGGGCGTATTCGATCTGCCTGCGACGGACGTCTTCATTGTCGACGGTATTAAGGATCGATGCCTGGCTGGTAAGGTCAGATTGGTTAACGCCGACGGCGAGTGGTATTTGGGCACATTTGGAAAAGCGCACAAATTCTATGTGTACACCTATGCCTCGGCGCGGCGTTACTTTGAGGTTGTCGCGGCTGTTGCTGCCGGCGTGCTGGCGCTCTACAGCGGTGTTATAGCCGTTGTTGTGACGGTGCGTCGCCGCGCTGATCGTCGACGTTTGACGGACTTGCTGCAGCAGGAGCGCGACTATGGCGACAAGCTGGCAAAGGCGGCGCGTGAGGCCTCGTCTGCCAACTCGGCAAAGACAGAGTTTCTGCGTCGCATGAGCCACGATCTGCGCACGCCCATCAACGGCATTCGCGGCATGGTCGAGGTTGGCGACGCCAATGCGGACGATCTGCAAAAGCAGACTGAGTGCCGCTCGAAAATCTGGACGGCATCGGGACTGCTGCTCGACCTTGCCAACGAGGCACTCGATATGAGTCGCCTGGAGAGCGGACAGGTCGACCTGAACCTCGTGCCCATAAATTTGGTGGCCCTCAACTGTGAAGTGCGCGATATTCTGGAGCGCCAGGCCGAGGAGCGTCTGGTGACAATTATCTGCGACCAGCAGACGCTTAATCATCCCTATGCGCGGGTGAGCGTGACGCACCTCAAGCGCTTGTTGCTCAATATTGCCGGCAATGCCGTCAAGTACAACCGCCAGGGCGGCTATGTCCGCCTGGTGTGCCGCGAGGTGGAGCCAGCGGATGGCGTCCCTGTCTATGAATACACGATCGCCGATAACGGTATTGGCATGAGCGAGGAGTTCCAACAGCACCTCTACGAGCCGTTTTGCCGCGAGGAGCAACAGGTGGAAGGCGCTTCATCGGGAACTGGCCTGGGCGCGCCTATCGCAAAACAGTTGGTCGAGCTTATGGGCGGAACCATGAGCTTTACGAGCGTCTTGGGGCAGGGGACGACGTTTACCATCCGTCTGCCGTTCGAGAAATGCAAACGCTCCGAGATTCCTCAGGCAGTTCGCGCGGATGCGGGCGATGGCGATGCGCTCCAGGGCTTGCGCGTTTTGCTCGTAGAGGATAACGATCTGAATGCCGAGATCGCGCAGTTTACACTCAGCCGTGCCGGTGCCGTTGTGACGCATGCTAAGGATGGCGAGTCTGCCGTTGAGGCGTTTGCCGCGAGCGCACCGCACGAGTACGACGTGGTGTTGATGGACATCATGATGCCGGGCATCGATGGCCTTGAGGCCACGCGTCAGATTCGAGCGCTCGATCGCGAGGATGCCGCGACCACGCCGATTATCGCCGTGAGCGCCAACGCCTTTGCCGACGACCGCAGGCTTTCGCGTGAGGCGGGCATGGATGCGCACCTGAGTAAACCCGTGAGCTCGCAGGAGCTCGTCGAGGCGCTAGCGCACATTGCCGCCGACGCTTCATAAGCATATGGCCCGGTTCCAAGGTGGGTTGGAACCGGGCCATATTGCTATTGATGAGACCTGCTTTTGGAGCTTACTTTTCCTGAATCTGCTTACCGCAGAGATGCTCAATCGTAATCTCGTAGAGTTGGACGCCCTTGATGTCCTTGGCGATCTCCTCCTCGACTTCCTCGGCGGAAGGGTAGTACTTAAGCGCGAGCTGGCGGACTTTGTCCTCGATAAACGCGGGAGTGTCATTCGCCAGGCGACAACGGCCAAAGACGACGGTGCTCATAACGTAGGGAGCCCAGTCGCCGTCCTGGTACCACTCGTTGCCGTAAACGGTAAAACAGACCTTGTCATCGCGCTTGAGTGCGTCGACCTTGTGGCCGGCTTTGGCACCATGGAAATAAATCTTGTCGTGCTCGGTGTCGAAGAAGTAGTTGACGGGAATGGCGTACGGGTAGCCATCGTCGCCGTTGACGGCAAAGACGCCGCGCTTGCAGGTAGCGAGCAGTTCGCGCGCTTCCTCGTCGGTGATGGCGCGTTTCTTTCGACGTAAGGGCCTAAACATCGTTGGCTTCCTTTCTGGTCGTGCGTGGTTGCTGCAAAAACTATAGCGAAACGGATCCGTTTTTCTTGATGCGGGCGAGTATGTTTTTGAGCTTGTTAAAGTCGAGTGGTTTGGACAGATGGGCGTTCATGCCGGCATCGTGTGCCGCCTTGGCGTCCTCGGCAAAGGCATTGGCGGTGAGCGCGATGATGGGGATATCGGCTGCATCGACCTTCTCGCTCAGACGAATCGTGCGGGTTGCCTCATAGCCGTCCATGCCCGGCATCATAATGTCCATCAGGATCGCATCGAAGCTGCCGGCGGGATGCGACAGGTACAGATCGACGACCTCGTTGCCGTTGGCGGCGCGGGTGACCACGACGCCCTCGGATTCTAGCAGCGTCTGGGCAATCTCGGCATTCAATTCGTTGTCTTCGGCGAGCAGCACGTTCATGTCGGCGAGCGAGCAGTCGGGCGCACTCTCAACCGTATTCGCCCGCGCCTGGGGATTCTCGTCGATATCGAGCGGAATCTCCACGTAGAACGAGGTGCCCACATGGAGCTCACTGGTGACTTCGATGGTGCCGCCCATCAGTTCAATAAGCGACTTGACGATTGGCATGCCCATGCCGGTTCCTTGGAACTTGCTGCGCGCATCGTCACCTTCTTGGGCAAACGGCTCATAGATATGCTTTAAAAACTTGGGAGTCATGCCAATGCCGGTATCCGAAACGCTAAAGCAAAAGAGCGCGCGCCCGTTATCGAGTGGCTTGGTCTTTGAACTAAAGGTGACGGAGCCGCCGTGCTTGTTGTACTTAATGCTGTTGTCTAACAGGTTGATCATGATCTGTCGGATATGGGTGGGACTGCCGATCATGTATGGCCCCGTGGCGTACGGCAGACTATTGTCCTGCATGGTGATGCCGTTACTGGTCGCGCGGAGCTTGCACAGAACCAGCGTATTGTCACAGAGCTCTTTGAGGTTAAAAGGCGCATGCTCCAGTGTTAGCTTGCGGTCTTCGATTTTGCCCACCTCGAGGATGTCGTTGATCAGCGAGAGCAGGTGATTGGCGGCAACGCGCGCCTTGGCACGGCTCTCGCGGGCGACCTTGATATCGCCTTCCTTCAATTCCTCGATCTCGATAAGGCCCAGGATACCGTTGAGCGGCGTACGGATGTCGTGGCTCATGCGCGTGAGGAATGCCGTCTTAGCGGCGTTGGCAGCGTCGGCTTTTTTGCGCTCGGTTCGAGCGCGCACGAGCGCCCAGATGAGCAGCACGATGCCGACCGACAACATACCGATGAGGGTAGCGGCAATGGCGGTGCGGTTGCGAAAAAGGAATTGAAGCGTGTCTGATTCCTGGGTCGTGTACGACGTGGAGGAGTAATTGCTTGCGGAGAGCGATTCTCCGGCATTGATGATGCCCTTGTTGATGATTCCCAGCAGCTCGGGCTTTCCGCGCGAAATCCAGCACGAGAGCTCGCAGGTGTCAGGGAGCTCGACCGTCTCGTAGTCCTTGAGATCATGACGGTCGCCGATAGTTTTTACACGTGAACTGGGAGCGAGGATGCAGCGCGCCGTTCCCTTCCTGAGAGCGTCGAACACTTCATTGTCGGATTGGTATTCGGTCACGGTCGCTGTGGGGAACAGATTTTCAAGTGCATTTTTGTTGACAAACGATGATTTGGTACAGGCGATGTTCTGAAGGTCTTTGTTCAGGTCGCTGCCGGTGTGGATGGCGGTGAGGGATATGGTCCCCAACGATACCGACTGCGCAACGCCTGTTTGCTCGGCAAACCAGTAATCTCGGTATACCGGCAGCGCAACGTCTATGCTTCCCTTTGACAGGGCCTTTGACATCATCTTGTAGCTATCAAAGGGGACGGTTTTGACCGTAATGCCAAATTTATCGTGCAGCGTCGTCGCAAGCGATGCGAGCGAGCCTTCCATTTTGCCGTCTTCGTCTTCGTTGCAGTAGGGGAGTTTGCCCGTAATGTAGCCGAGCGTGATGGTGTTGTCATTTGCTTTGAGCCAGGAACGTTCGGGGCCGTTGAGCGATGATGAACCGCTGTTTTGGGCCGAGTAGTTAGATTTGACTTCGTCGATATAGCGTGGGTTGACGCGGGCGATTGCCGACATGGCGGCATTGATGTCGTCCATCAGGTCGGAGCGGCTTTTGGGGACGGCAAAAAAGTAGTCGCTCGAACCAATGTAGAACATGGGGGAGGCGCTGGGCGACGAGGTCGTGTCGTTCATGATGATGGCATCGACCTCGTTGTTTGCGAGCGCGTCAAAGAGGGCACCGCCAGTGTCGATTTCTTTATAGGTGCAGGTAATGCCTTCGTTGGCGAGCCACTGCTGGCCAACGAAGGTTTGCATAACGCCGGGGTTGCAGCCGATGGTAAGGCCTTGGAGCGCTCGGGGGTCACCCTTGGCCAGATCGTCGCGATCGGGCTTGGCGTAGATGAAGTAGCGTTCGGTGCCCTCGGGGTTCGAGGAAAAGAGCAGCTTTTGGGCGCGTTCCTCGGAGTAGGAGATGTTGGGCATGAGGTCGATCTCGCCCGCCTCGAGCATGTCCATAAGCTCGGTGAAGGTGCCGGAGACGTATTCGTACCGCCAGCCGGGCGTGTAGTACGACAGAGTCTGGAGGTACTCGTAACCCCATCCCGAGAGACGCTCGCCGGGGGTGCCGTCCTGGAAGCCCTCGTTGTTGACGAGCCAGCCGACGCGGACCGTTTTGACCTGCTGATCGGAGTCGGCGGCAAAGACAGGGGCGGGCGCGACGGCGCTCAGTACGGCGAGCGCGGTAAGCGCGGCGGCCAGGGTGCGACATATAACTGAACGAAGGACAGTGGCAGCTCTCACATGCAATCCTAACGAATCGAGACATTACCGCATAAGGATACCAGCTCAGCCTGCCCAGCCGGCAGCGGCACCGCTAAACGGTTCCGCCCGGCAGTTGGGGACAGTCCCTTTCTGCCGGCACAAAAGGAACGTCCCTAACTGACGGTTGTGGGACAATACCGAGCGAACGTGATTGGTTGTCCGTGGAAAGGGTCGCGATGAAAAAGCTCAGGACGCTTGCTGACGTGTTGCGCCAGGCGGGCTTCGTGCGCATTACGGAGCTGTTCCTCGTTTTCTACCTGCTGTGCTCGACGGCCGTCTGGCTGTCCGAGCCCACGACCCTCACGTTTGGCGATGGCCTGTGGTTTAGCTTTGAGACGGTCTCGACCATCGGCTTTGGCGACATTCCGGCCGAAACACCGGTTGCCCGCGCCATTACCGTCGTCTTGAGCGTTATCAGCATCTTCTACATCGCCATGCTCACGGGCGTGGCGGTGAACTACTGCAATACGCTTATCAAGATGCGCCAAAAGGACACCATGGCGCGCTTTATGGATGATCTGGAGCATTTGGAAGAGCTCGATCGCGACGAGCTTGCCGATCTTTCGCGTCGCGTGCGCGAGTATCGTCGACGTCAGCGCTAAGACGAACGTCGTGCGCCACAACAGGGAGACAAGTATGAACATCACCGTGTACCTGGGTGCCAACACTGGCAATGACCCGGCGTTTCTGCCCGCGGTGCAGGAGCTGGGCAACTGGATTGGCGCCAATGGACACGCGCTGGTATACGGCGGGTCCAAATCGGGCCTGATGGGCGCGCTCGCCGATAGCGTGCTCGATGCTGGCGGACACGTGACGGGTGTGGAGCCGAGCTTTTTTATCGAGGCCGAGTTTCAACATGACGGTATCGACGACCTCATCGTGACGAGTGATATGGCGGAGCGCAAGGCCAAGATGATTGAGCTCGGCGATGCGTTCATCGCCTTTCCCGGTGGGACGGGCACGCTCGAGGAGATTGCCGAGGTCATGTCCGCGGTGTCGTTGGGGCACCTGAGTGCTCCGTGCATCCTGTATAACCTGGACAGTTACTACAACGACCTCAAGGCGCTGCTCGGGCACATGATCGATAAGGGTTTATCGAGCCCGCAGCGCCAGCAAGGCATTTACTTTGCCGACGATTTGCGCGAGATTGCCTCGATTATCAACGGATAAGTCTTGAGCCTGTCCCACTATGGCTCCCAATGGTGCCGTTTGCGGCGCAGACGGTTAGCTCGTTCGGGCAACGCTCGCTCTACAATAAAACATAACTATGTCGACTTTGACCGCGGGAGGACCCGATGGATAACCTTGCCAAACCCACAAACCGCGCGCTGTTTTTAGTTAGCGTTGCCGTGACCGGTGCGTTCGCAGGTGCCGCGGTCTGGCTGTTCTTTTTTGCGATGGAGCACGGTATCGACTATCTGTGGACCGAGATTCCGCACGCGCTGGGCGTCGCTTCGCCCGAGCTTGCCAGCGGCCCGTTTGGCTTTTTGCCGTACCCGTTTTTTGTCTGCTTGCTGGGCGGTCTGTTAATTGGTCTGTACGAAAAGATGACAGGCACCAAGACCGATGACCTCAACCAGGTGATGGCTAAGGTTAAGCAAGACGGGCGCTACCCGTACGACAACCTGGGCAAGCTTTCGCTCGCGGCATTGCTGCCGCTGCTGTTTGGCGGAAGTATTGGACCGGAGGCCGGCCTGACCGGCGTTATCGCGGGTCTGTGCAGCTGGGTTGGCGACCGCATGCGCCGCTTTGGCGCCGAATTTAGGGAGCTTACGCTGCTGGGTACCCAGGCCGCGTTGACGGCGCTCTTTACCGCGCCCGTCTTTGGCTTTGTGGCACCGCTTGCCGGTAGCGCCGACGGCGACGAGGGCTCTGCGTCCGACGAGATCACCATCAGGCTGCCCAAGGCGCAAAAGACCGTGGTTTACGGCATCGCGATTGCCGGCGGCCTGGGCACCTACCTGCTGCTCGGCCAGCTCATGGGCGGCGGCATGGGCATGCCCAGGTTCGAGGCTGCCGTGGTGGGCAACTTGGAGCTTACCTGGCTCATTCCTCTGTCGCTGATCGGAACAATCTGCGGCTGGCTGTACTTTGTCTCTGAGCACGCGAGCGAAGCGCTTGCCCATGCCATAGGGGAGCGTCCTGTCGTCAAGGCCATGCTAGCCGGTCTGGCGCTCGCCATCTGCGGCACGGTCCTGCCCTACACCATGTTTGCCGGCGAGACTCAGGCCGACGTGCTCATGGAAACCTACCTGACCATTCCCGCTGGCGTGCTTATCGCGACCGGTCTTGTTAAGGCCATGCTGACGCCCGCCCTCATCAACCTTGGTTGGCGCGGCGGCCACTTCTTCCCGGTTATCTTCTCAGGCGTAAGCTTGGGCTATGGCCTTGCCATCCTCACCGGCGCAGATCCGGTCTTTTGCGTCGCCGTCTGCACGGCATCGACGATGGGCGCCGTCATGCGTCAGCCGGTCATGGTCGTGGGCCTGCTGCTCATGTGCTTCCCGCTCAAGGGTATCGTCTGCATGATCATCGCCGCCGTTATCGCCGCCGGCATTCCGCTGCCCAAGCCGCTGCGCAAGTAGCGCGGTTTTTCACGAGTCAATTCCAGGGGTACGAGATGATCCTGTACTTTAGCGCGACAGGGAACAGCGAGCATGTGGCGCGTCGCATTGCAGCGGCGACAAGCGACAAAGTTATGTCGATTGAGCGCTTTGATGCCGAGATCCTTCACCTTGCTGTGATGGAAGGCCCCTGTCGGCTGGGGTTTGTCGCCCCGGTATACGCCTGGGGCTTGCCGACGCCAATGATCGAGTTTTTGAAGACTGTCGACCTATCGGTTGCTCCCGGCACAAAGGGCGGCGAGCGCCCCTATACGTTCTATGTCTCGACATATGGTTCGACGACCGGGCAATCGGCCAAGTTCGCCCGCGATCTGCTACACGAGCGTGGGCTCGAGTTAGATGCGGCGATGAGCGTCAAGATGCCCGATACCTGGACGCCTGTTTTCGACCTGTCTGACCCTCAAAAGGTTGAGGGTATCAATAGAGCTGCCGAGGCGCAGATTGATGCCGTGATCGAGGCGGTGCGGGCACGCCGCACGGGCAACATGATGCGCCATCGCGTGCCTTTGTTTGCATCGTGCGCGTATCACGCAATTGGGCTGCCGCGCATGCAACAGACGAGCAAGTTTGCCGTCGATGCCGATCGCTGCATCGGCTGCGGCCTGTGTGCCAAGCGCTGCCCCATGGCGGCGATTGAGATGCGCGACGGCCTTCCCGTCTGGACAAAGCCGGAGTGCGCCGCCTGCCTTCGTTGCCTGCACTGTTGTCCCAAATTTGCCATCTCGCACGGTAAGCGCACGGCATCCCACGGTCAGTACAGGCATCCCAAGCCAGGTGTGAGGATGTAGCGGCTGCTGGCCGCGCTACTTCCAAACTGCGAGCGCTGCAGTGCCCAGGACGATGAGAGCGAGACCGATGGCGCTGCGTCGTGAGAGTTTTTCGTTGAATGCCAGGCGCGCAAATAGTACCGATACGACAATCGATAGTTTGTCGATCTGCACCACGACGCTCACCTGACCTGTGGCGATGGCGTAGTAGCACAGCAGCCACGATGCGCCAGTCGCAATGCCCGATGCCGCGAGAAATACGAGTTCGTAGCGGTCTACGTGCACGGCTTGGCCCATCTTGCCTTTAGCTGCCACGATTGCCCATGCCATAACCAGTACCACACAGGTACGGATTGCCGTGGCCAGGTTGGACTCGACGCCTTCGATGCCAACCTTGGCAAGGATGGACGTGAGCGCTGCGAACACGGCGGCGCCGAGGGCGTAAGCGAGCCAGGTCCGGTCTTGCTGCCGCTCGGGTCCGGCAGACTGCTTCTTCTCGATCATTAAAAACGTGCCGAGGGTGATGACAGCAGTTCCCACGAGCTTAACCGCAAGGTTGCTCGTCTCGCCAAAAAGCACGATGGCGATCAGTGCAGCGAGTACGGTGCTCATCTTGTCGACCGGTACGACCTTATTGACGTCTCCGATGCCCAACGCCTTAAAGTAACAGATCCACGAAGCACCGGTAGCGAGTCCCGAGAGGACGAGAAAGAGCCAAGATCTGGGTTCGATGGTTCCAATGGATCCAGAAATGCCCGCCATTGCCCAGGCGAAAACGAGCACCACGCAGGTGCGAATGGCCGTCGCGACATCGGAGTCGGTCTGCTTGATGCCGCATTTGGCCAGGACAGATGTGACGCCGGCAAAGAAAGCCGACACAAATGCTGCTGCGACCCACGACACGGGTGAAATGCCTCCCCAAAGAACGACCGCGCCAGATTTACGGCGCTCGTCCGATGATACCGTCCCGCCATGAAGCTTTGATATCGCTGTGGTGAGACAGGGGCCATAGTTCGAGAGGGCATTTGGTTAAGGCTCGAATCGAAGGTGAATGGTTTTCCGGGAAGTGAACGAGTAAATCTGGACCCCTGGAACATGCACACTTTTTTCGAACAAAACTGCAGGATTCTTAGACAAAAACCGCAGGAATTGAGTCCCTAAAAATGTCGATGCTACAGGGCGCTGTTTTTACTCGTTCACTTCTCGGAAAAGTATTCACCTTCGATATGCTGACGGTGTCTTTTTGGTTGCCAAGAGCTAGACGGCCTGCTGTGAGGGGCGGTGGTGACGCTATGCCGCCTTGTTTCATTGAAAAAACAAGCGGGGTACCACCTAAGCTTTTTTAGCTGTCGATTACAGATCGCGTACTCGATAAACCTTGGTGCTGACAGCGCAGTTGATTGCACATAGTGCGAGCGCCAGTACTGCAATTCCTGCACACAGACAGCCAAGGACGGCGGGATCGGGATTCGCTCCGGCAATCGACATGAGCCAGTTGCTGATGGGGTTGGAGGAGCTCAGCGTGGCCATGGCAAGGCATCCGAGCATGGCAAACAGGCCAACGGATAGGCGCAGCGCCTCCATGTGTCCAAATCGAAAGAACAGTGGCTGCGCCAAAAACACCATCATGAGGGAGATGAGCATCGATGCTGCCGAGGCGATTGCGATTTCAAAGACCGTCTGTCCTGTCGAGGGAATGCCCGCGCTGTTGAAGAGCGGGATGGCGACGACACTCAAAAGCGTAGCTGCACATGCCATGACGGCGGAGAAGACAATAACGCTCAGGTAGCGTGCGCAGATGATGTCTTTGCGCGAGAAGGGCAGCGTTGCCCGGTAGCGCTCCCAACCGTTTTGATTGTCGAAACCGGCCAGTGAGTTCATGACTATGATGGGCGACATGGCGCTGACGGCGCAGGCGCCGGCGCTCATACCGGAATCACCGTCCGATGCGTTGGCGAGGGTCAACACGACGAATATGAACAGGCCGACACCCGCGATGCTCGGGATGAGCGTGCGAACGATGGCGAGCTCGGACATAAAGGCGCGTTTCATTTCGAAGCCCCTTTCAGCATGAGGCGAAGATAGTCATCAATGGTTGCCCGATCGCAGGGAATCTCGGGGAAGGCCTCGAGCGTTTCGCGACGGTTGGGCACGAGCACGTCCACGCTATAGGCGTGGTGGACGGCACGGGCGCCTTCGACGCAAGCCATAAGCTCGGCGGCCTGTGCTTGGGTGCAGTGGGCGATGCCGGCGCGGTCGGTAATGTCCTCGCGCGGCAGGTCAAAAATAATCGAGCCATTATCGATGCAGATGACGCGATCAGCGGTGCAATCGAGGTCGGACGTAATGTGGCTCGAGAGTAACACGCTGTGCTGGCCGTCGGCGACAAAGGCAAGCAGCTCATCAAGCAGTTCCTCGCGTGCCATGGGATCGAGGCCCGCGGTGGCTTCGTCCAAAACGAGCAGCTTGGCCTCGTGGCTGAGCGCGCAGGCAAGCTGCAGTTTCATGCCCATGCCGCGGGAGAGGTCCTTGACCTTTGCCTTGGGATCCAAGCCAAATCGGTCGATGAGGCTGGAGAAGGTGTCGTGGCTCCAAGTGGGGTACGCCGGGCTTACGAGTGCCTCGACTTCGGTCACCTTGAGTGTGGAAGGGAAAGGGCATGTGTCCAGCACGAGGCCGACACGAGTGTGCAAGCAGCGCTGCGCTTCATCGGGCGCGTCGGCGCCACAGCGTTGACCAAACAGGTGCACCTCGCCGGCATCGAGTTTGATAAGCCCAAGCGCGGCTCGAATCGTCGTTGTTTTGCCGGCACCGTTGGCACCCACAAAGCCGACAATCTGGCCGGGCTCCACAGTGAGCGTGACATCACGCAGCGAAAAACGGTCGCTCACACGGCGTGAGATGCCTTTGAGTTCTAGCAAGTTTTGCATGGTATAGCCTTTCTTGCAGATGGCTACTGCATGGTTTCGGGGGCTACCAGGTCGAGCATCTCGTGCAGTTTGTCGCGCGTGACGCCCAGGGTTTCGGCTTGGCTCGCCGCTTTCGCCAGCAAATCTTCGATATGGCAGAGCTGACTTTCGCGCAAGAGTTCTTGGTTGCCCTCGGCGACAAAGCAGCCTTTGCCTTGCACGGTGCAGATAAACCCGAGCTGCTCCAGGTCGGCGTAGGCGCGCTTGGTGGTGATGACGCTCACGCCAAGGTCGCTCGCGAGTGCACGGATGCTGGGGAGTTTGGCTCCCGCAGCGAACGTCCCCGAAAGGATCTGAGCTTTGACTTGCGAGGATATCTGTTCGTAGATGGGCTTATCGCTCGAATTGGATAGGATGATGTCCACAGCGGCTCCTTAGCTGATGGGCTACACGTGTATATAACCGGTAAGCACAGTATATATACACTATACACAGTTATTCAAGAGGTAAATAGGGATTGTCCGCTCGTTCGTTCATCTCAATCTGTAACATCTGGAACCGATTTGGACGGCTACCTGTTACAGATTGAGATTTTGCTGGCGGGCCCCACCTGGTTGTCTCAATCTGTAACAACTGGAGAAGATTTTGGCTGCTAGATGTTACAGATCGAGACATTGGCCATCCGTCTATCCTTATATCTCAATCTGTAACAGATGGACCCGTTTTGAGTGGCTAGATGTTACAGATTGAGATCTTTCTGGGACGCTCACCTGTTTGTCTCAATCATGTAACAGGTAGAGGTTCAAAACCCGTCCAGATGTTACAGATCGAGACAAGCTGCTGCGGAGTGCTGCCGCCGACCGGTATCCAAGCCCCAACTGATGAATTTGTCCTGATAGGTGCTCTGTTGCAGCATTTCGCGGCTACAATAGTGCGGTTACAACGACGTAATGCACTCAATGCAAGAAAGGATCCGCATGGCAAGCCTGTCGGATGAAATCTCGTCGCGCCGCACATTCGCGATCATCAGCCACCCGGACGCCGGTAAGACCACGCTTACCGAGAAGCTGCTGCTCTATACCGGCAGCATTCAGACCGCCGGCTCGGTCAAGGGCAAGAGCTCGGCCAAGCATGCCGTCTCGGACTGGATGGACATCGAGAAGGAGCGCGGTATTTCCGTTACCTCCTCGGTTCTGCAGTTCACCTATAACGGCGCCTGCGTCAACATCCTCGATACCCCCGGCCACCAGGACTTCTCGGAGGATACCTACCGTACCCTTATGGCCGCCGACGCCGCGGTCATGGTCATCGACGGCGCCAAGGGCGTCGAGGCCCAGACCCGCAAGCTGATGGAGGTCTGCCGCATGCGCCAAACCCCCGTGATCGTCTTCATCAACAAGCTCGACCGCCCGTCGAAAGAGCCGTTCGACCTGCTGGACGAGGTGGAGAAGGAACTGCATATCCGCGTGCGGCCGCTGGCCTTCCCGATCTCGAACGGCCCCACGTTCAAGGGCGTCTACAACCTTTACGAGAAGAACCTCTCGCTCTTCACGTCGGACGAAAAGCTCACGGCCGACGCTTCGACGGCCGAAATCTCGGACCTCGCCTCGCAGGAACTCGAAGGCTACATCGGCGAGAAGTTCGCCGCCCAGTTGCGTTCCGACGTGGAACTGGTCGAGGGCGTCTACGACCAGTTCGACCGCGACGCCTACCTGCGGGGCGAACTGGCCCCGGTGTTCTTCGGCTCGGCGGTGAACAATTTCGGCGTGCGCGAACTGCTCGAATGCTTCGTGCGCATCGCCCCCTCGCCGCGCCCGGCGCCGACCGAAACCCGGCAGGTGGAGCCTGCGGAGCCGAAAATGACCGGCTTCGTCTTCAAGATCCACGCCAACATGGACCCCAACCACCGCGACCGCATCGCGTTCCTGAAGATCTGTTCCGGCACGTTCGAACGGAATAGAAACTACCTCCACGTACGCAGCGGCAAGCAGCTGAAATTCTCCTCCCCGACGGCCTTCATGGCCGAGAAAAAGTCGGTGATCGACTTCGCCTATCCGGGCGACATCGTGGGTCTGCACGACACGGGGAACTTCAAGATTGGCGACACCTTCACCGAAGGCGAGAAGCTCCGCTTCACCGGAATTCCGTCGTTCGCCCCCGAGCAGTTCCGCTACATCGAGAACGCCGACCCGCTGAAATTCAAGCAGCTCGCCAAAGGCATCGACCAGCTGATGGACGAGGGCGTGGCGCAGCTGTTCACAAGCTCGCTCAACGGCCGCAAGATCATCGGCACGGTGGGCGCGCTCCAGTTCGAGGTCATCCAGTACCGTCTGGAGCACGAGTACAACGCCGCGTGCCGCTGGGAGCCGATCTCGATCTACAAGGCCTGCTGGATCGACAGCGACAACGCCGCGCAGTTGGCCGACTTCAAGCGCCGCAAGCACACCAACATGGCGGTCGACAAGCACGGCCGCGACGTCTTTCTGGCCGATACGAGCTATGCGCTGACGCTGGCGCAGGAGAACTTCAAGGAGATCCGCTTCAAGTTCACATCGGAGTTTTAGGGTGAGAGGATGTGTGTTTTAAAACCGTCCGGATTCGTTTCGGACGGTTTTTTATCGTCGTAAAACATAAGAAAAACATACTTTTTGCGTTGAATACCTGAAAAGAAGTTTGTCGGCGAGGTAAAATCGACCGTTTTCGTTAAGCCGAGCGCAGAGCCGAACTTGTTC
>OGPJ01001176.1_pt1 | contig 19219 bp, 15 predicted proteins | sample 1552831 | NCBI WGS metagenome assembly OGPJ01 (sample SAMEA2579914, study PRJEB22360) | human gut metagenome | biome: human gut; feature: human-associated habitat; material: faeces | place: Denmark | collected 2008/2010
GCCGATTATGATTTCATGAAGGAGAATCTTAAGTTAAAAAGACAACTCGCAGAACTCCAAAAGGAAAACGACTTCTTAAAAAAACGGTGACATATTACGGGCACAGTTAGAAAAAAATTGATGGATTATTTGGCGGAGGAAAAGAATGGAATATTTGTATATTGTTTTGCAAAAGATAGGGGGATTCCACAAAGTACGATATGGAGCATTATCAAAAAAGAAGACTACGAAGTGCGGGAGAATAATATCCGCAGGATTTGTGAAGTAATGGGCATTCCGGTGAGCGAGATTATGCAATTTGAGAATGAACAAAGGGGAAATCTCAGACAGAGTGAGGTGCCGGTGGTGGTTAAGTATCGTAAACTGGATAAATTTGATCAATGTCCAGTGCAGGGATATGTGGACGCATTGAATGACCGGAAGGAGACGAAGAAAAAATGGAGTGATGATCGAGCAACATTTTTATTTTTGTAGTAGGATTGTGTTATTTATGATATACTAAAGTATAGAAGGATTAAAGTGATTAAAACATGAAAATATTTTGAAGAAATGAGGAACAATATGTCTGAAGTATCAAAACCGCATGTTGTGAAGTCACATGACATCAGATTGGATTCTGATTATGTGATCTGGGTTCATGATGTGAAGCAGCGTTATGTGTCTGCACAGATAAAATCAGCGGTCAAAGTAAATACAGAGCAGCTTTTCTTTAACTGGCAGTTGGGGCGGGATCTGGTTGAGAGAAAAGCAGAGGAGAAATGGGGAAAAGGAATTGTGGAGCAGCTTAGTCTTGATCTGCAGAATGAATTTCCTAAAGCGAAAGGATTTTCAGCAAGAAATCTTTGGAATATGAAAAAATGGTATCTATTCTATTCCGGAAATGAGAACTTTTCAGAGCTGGCACACCATATGGAGGAAAGGCTTGATATGAAAGGCTTGAAGCTGCAGCAGGTTGGTATGGAAATTGATGAAAAGCAAAAACTGCACCAACTTGGTGCAGAAATGGAATTTCCTTATGATTTGGGGTTTGTTTCATTGCCTGCAGGATATGATGAAAAAGAATTAAAAGACGCATTGGAACAGAACATAACAAGATTTTTGCTGGAACTTGGATCTGGCTTTGCTTTTGTTGGACGTCAGAAAGAGATTATTGTAGCAGGAAAAACCAGAAAGATTGATATGCTTTTTTATCATATAAAACTTCGATGCTATGTCGTTGTTGAGTTGAAAGCGGTATCGTTTGAACCGGAATTTGCCGGAAAACTGAATTTTTATGTGAATGCAGTAAATCAGTTAATGAAAACGGATGATGACAATCCGACGATAGGATTGCTTATATGCAAGGATAAGGATCAGACGGAGGTACAATGGGCGTTTCAGGGGATTGAAACACCTATGGGAGTTGCAACTTATGATAACATTCGGATGAATGAGATTAAGTCTCAGCTGCCATCGGAGGAAGCGATTCAGAAACGCTTGGAACAGGCAGAAGAGGAATATTTGCTGAAATTGCAGGAAAAGAATAAGTAGGCATGACACAGAAACAATTTGCTGAGTATTTTAGAATTCCTTACCGAACATTAGAAGATTGGGAACGAGGGGATTCGGCAGGAGGCTGCAGCATGCTTTCTCGCCTTTGACAAGGCTAAAAATGCTCATATGTGGAGGGGGAGCCCTATTAGGATCTCAATGTATGGAAATCAAAGTCTCTTACGTGCAAGCACGACGATTCATTGATTTCCATACATTGGATCCTGAATAGTTACAATTATTTATGGAATTATGGCGACGTGTTTGTTATAATTTTGATGTAGGGGATGAGAACTTTGACTAGGAATTATGATATGACAATGTTTAAAGAAACAGGAATTCGACAACAGGTAATTGATGAAATAATTCAGATTGCTAAATTGAATCATGTTGAAAAAGTAATTTTGTTTGGATCCAGAGCAAGAGGAGATTACAAAGAACGAAGTGATATTGATTTAGCATTTTCAGGTGGCAATAGCAGCGAATTTATTTTAACAGTAGATGAGGAAACATATACCTTGTTAAAATTTGATGTGGTTGATCTGGAAAAGCCTGTTGGGAAAGAACTGCGGGAATCCATCGAAAGAGAGGGGATGGTAATTTATGAAGAAATATGAGAATTTCAAAGCGGCTTTGAATAATTTGAAAGACATTTATGATTATGAAGAGCCATACAGCAATGTTGAAACAGCTGGAATTGTCGGTTTATATGAAATTTGCTTTGAACAGGCGTGGAAAGCAATGAAAGAAATACTCGGAAATAATGGATATGCGGAAGGGGCAACAGGTTCACCAAAAACGATATTGAAGACAGCCTTTTCAGCCGGAATGATAACCGATGAGGCTTTGTGGTTAGACGCACTTGTTTCAAGAAATAATGTTGCTCATGCATATAACCAAGACATCGCAATGGACATAATTAACCGAACAAAAGAATGTTATTATGATATGTTTGTTAAACTGGGTGAGACGATAGAGAAAAATTGGGTGTAGAACATTCATTGAGGTTTCATTGATATGCGGTGTTTCACTAATTGAATGAAAGTGGCGATATGAGTGAAAGTAGAGTTTTGGAGCATTTAACAAAGATTAAATGAACGCAAAAAGCGTTGTTTTATAGAGCCTATAAAAAGAATACTAGGAGTGGTACAGATAATGGAAGTGGATGTAATTATTCTTACTAAAGAAGGAAGTAAATACAAATTGCAGTTGGGAATGAAACAGACTATAAGAAATGTATTTAAAAAGATATATTCCGATGTTAAAGACGAAAGTTTTCAGTTTGATTTAGATGGAGAATATGTAGAAATTAAATATCAGTTGTCGTCAAAAAACGCTAATATGTTGTTTGCAAAATTTGAATGTAAATACACGCCTGTCAAATCAGCGAAAGTCTTGGATTGTTGCATAAATAAGCTAATAAGAGGAGAACACAGAAAAGATTGGAACATTGTAATTACATATGACGAGGTTTCACAGTTGTATTGTTGCAAGTTAATGCCATTATTTGGAACCTTTGAACGAAGAACTCGCGAATTAGTTTATATTACCATTATTAAAATATTTGGGGTGGACTGGTACGAAAAATCTTTTAGTGAAAGTTTACAAAACACGCTAAAAAGTAAAAGAAATAAAACAGAGTTAGTAGAAGGTGCATTAAATGAATTGACATATGAGCAGCTTAAAGAATATCTTTTTGTGCCGTTTAGTAATCAAAATTTGGCAGAGGTATTAGAAGGTGAGCTCGCAAAAAATCGTATTGAGAGTTTATCTAAAAAAGAAATAGCAAGTATAATTGATAAATGCCGAAGCGTTTCTTTGTGGGACAAATTTTTTGGTGAATACAAAAAATTTCAGAATTTCAAAGAAAAAATCGATGAGTTGCAACTATACAGAAATACAGTTATGCACCATAAAAGGATAACTCAACAGAAATATGCGGAAGTTAGAAAATCATTAAAAGCTGTTAATAAACTTTTGGTAGATGCTATTAATGTGTTAGAAGAGCATTTATATACAGAAACTCGCCTGGTAGATGTTGTTTCTGCATTAGGAAATCTAATATCTAATATTCTTGGAGGTAATGTTCCAAAATGGGGAGAAATGGTGAACTCTGCATTAGCATCATTGGGGAGTGCTGCTATTGAGGCGGCAATGCCGCGTATAAATATCCCTGATATAATGCCACAATTAACGTTAGGAACAGAATTGACTAGGCGTTTTCAAAATGTATATAATGTTCCACAAATTAGTTCTGCAATTGAATCGGCTAATGCATTATATAATAGTCCTGCAATTGAAGCAGCAAATGCACTCTATAATAGAACTGAAATAAGGATGGCAAATGAAATGGCAGAATGGGCTAGTCGATTAGAGACCATGTGTAAAATACCGGGAATTAGAAATGCTAGGGTAGCTTCTGATGCTCTTAATACCCCTACGGCAAGAATGGCAAACAAATTGGCGGCACAAGTTAGTAGCATAAAAACTACGAGTCAAATGCCTGTAATGGAAAGTATAACTGCGACAGCAGACCTGCTGAATTCGTCTGAGAAATCTTTTTCAACTGCAACAGAAGATAAAATTTCAGAGGATTTAGAGCCTGTTCAGTTAATAGAAAATGATGAAGAAAAGATGGAAGTAGATTTGGATGTCTCTGCTGATGAAAACCATTAGCAGAAATAGCGGCGGTTGTAAACTTGGCATATTTGGAAAAGAATAAGAGAAAATGACGATGTAATAGTTATATTGAATTTAAGATAGGAAAGTGTTTTTAATGAAACAAGAATATACAGATAAAATGAATTACTATAATGGGAAAGAATATGAAAAATTTTTGAGAGAAAAATGTGTTTTAGATGCATATCAGTTTTTATATTCATCACAATTATATTTAAATTATGCACTTATTACTGCAAAACTCTATAGTGATATAGGGAAAAAGACTATTAATGAGAGCGAAAAAAATCCATTTTATTATAAGGTAGAGGTGTTGGGAGGGAATTACGATGTTCATAAAATATTGAACAAATTGACATTGGAGTGGGTATCGCATATTTCAAATTCGCTAGATTGCTTATTACAATATATTAATGCTGCACTTAATCTGGGACTAAAACAGAAAGCAGTTACGGAAAGAAATATATATATAAAATTAAAACATGATTCACAGATATATAGCTGTGTTAAAAATTTATGGGAGGATGAGATTGTTTGTTATATACGCTCAGTATATAATTATGGAAAACATACACTTGCTTTATATGGAAGTTCATCTTTTGCTGATTTGATTTCCGGACAAAGAGATATATGTATTCCTGATTTTAAGTTTCGTAGCAATATTTATAAGTCAAAAAGAACAAGTGAACTCATTGGGTATTATGAAAATTTTATCGGCTTATATATTGATGTAATGGAGTGTGTTGATTCTAAGATAATAAAGTCTGAACCAGTTTGTAATAGATTACATGTAGGGAAAATGATAATTAATGGGCAGGCTATGGGAGAGTGCAAGAATAAACGAGATATTGCGCTATATGCGAAATATGACAGTGATGGCGAACATATTAAAAAATATTGGGTGGAAGATATAAAATTTGAAAACGACAGTCATGTTGAAATAATGTTATCGCCTTCGAAAACAATTGGTCAACATTTTGACGATATCACATTAATTGAAGTCATAATAAATAAAAATAAGGTTGGAGAACTTCAGATGGAGAGTGTTTGCTTGGAAAATTCTGTATTGCGATATCATAAATATAAATATGTTGCGGAAGGTTAGGATTCGATTGTTAAAGTGTAACAAGAAAGTAAATTTGTGTTATAAAGAAATAATTCAATTGACAAAATCGAATTTTTTTCATATTATATATAAATGCAAAACATTGGACATCCACACAAAGGATGTCTACCAATTTACACCTATATGAAATGAAAAAAACAGAAAAATACAAGGTGTAATGAGAAAAAATTAAAAATTATATATCGTTTCAATATTATTGAATTGAACCTTATTGAAATTAATATATTACTGCAGGAGGACATATTGTGTCTTTTATATAATCATGGAAAGGTGGTATTAAAAAAATGAAATTGACATGGTTGAAAAATGGATTTATATGTAAAGATTTATATGCGCCATTCAAACTAGACAATGATGCAGATTATCGAGATGATTTAGAAAAGAAATATAAAAAAGTTATGGAACAGGCAAAAAATGCTAATGCTGATAATGAAAGTTTGGATATTATAAATTTCTTTAGTACAAAAATACTAGAATCCTTAGATTTGTATTATAAGGCCGATATAGCAGAAAGTAACAATATCATTTTGGAATTGGTAAAGAATATAGGAGATCATCCATTTGCAGTAAATTTGGTTAATAACAGTGAGGCTTTTCCTGGAATTAAGACCAATGAGTTGCAATTCTTCAGAAGTAGACTGGGAACTCCAAACAAGACCTTTACAGCTAAAGATATGCTACATTTGCCTAATTCAATGAGGGCTAAATCTGGAAATTATAGATTTAGTATTCCTGGCAACCCTAGTATGTATTTGGCTAATTCTTCATATGGATGTTGGATAGAAATGGGGTGTCCAGCAGAAATAGATTTTAATGTTTCACCAATATTATTAGAAGGAAATCAAAGAATTTTCAATTTGGCTATATCTATAAGAGATTTTAGATGTTTAAATGAATTTGAAGAAGATAGGGTGCATTGTTGGTTGAAACTGTATCTTCTAACCCTTCCAACTTGTTATGTAATTAAAGAAGAAAATAGGGTATTCAAGTCAGAATATATTATTTCACAATCGTTAATGATGGCGTGTAAAAAAATGAAATACGATGGAATAGCGTACTATTCACGCAGAGTAGACAATGAAGTGTTTGCATTGTGTGCAATTAATTTAGCGCTGTTCGTTGATTATGATGGAGAATATTCAGAAATGATTAAGCACATTAAAATAGATGATGCTTTCAATTATTCTTTATACAAGCAACTTAATAGGAGTTTGAAATATAAAGAATATGAATTAAGATCAACTGATACTTGCTATATTACAAATATAGGAAGCTTTGATCGCCAGTATCCATATAGAGAAACGGATTTTTATAATTTTGATAAATTTCTGTTTACAACGTGGAGGGATAAGCCAAACGATAAAGGTAAGGATATAATTCCGTGGGGAATTGAGATTTAAATGTTTTTTGGAAACAGGTTCGAATATTTTAAACTGGTAATAATAAGTAGGTATGTGGTTGCTTTCAGCCCCCCCTTTTTTCGTTAAATAATGCATACCCATCCGTAGTTTGAATCCCCCTAACTGACTACTGCATATTGCATCATTTTGAAGTGGTTTGCAAAAAGTGTAGTAATTAACAAGAAAAATATAATACCCTGAAAAGTTGATAAGCTCTTGCAAAACTTGGGTTTACAGGGAAAAACAAGGAGAAAAAAACAATGATTAGAGTACTTTTCATCTGCCACGGCAATATCTGTCGCTCCCCTATGTGCGAATTTATTTTCCGTGACAAAGTTCAAAAACTAGGACTGGGAGAGCAGTTTCATATCGAATCTGCGGCGACCAGTACGGAAGAAATTGGAAATATGCCACATCATGGCACACAGCAGATTCTGTCAAGGCTTGGCATCAGCTGTTATGGCAAGCGGGCGAGACAGATCCGTAAAAAAGATTATGACGAATATGACTATTTGATCGGGATGGACGACATGAACATCCGCAATATGAAACGCGTCTTTGGCGAAGACAAAGACAAAAAGATTTACAAATTTTTGTCTTTTGCCGGGGAGGAAAGAAGTATTGCGGATCCGTGGTATACCGGGGATTTTGAACGGACTTACTGCGATGTGGACGAGGCGTGCGATGCCTTTCTTTCCTATTTGATTCAAAAAGGAGAGGTCGTGACCCGGAGTTGATTTACAATAGAAAACAATTAAAGGCATTGATCCTGCCGCTGATGTTTGAGCAGTTTTTGAATGTTATGGTAGGAATGGTCGATACGCTGATGGTGTCGAAAGCCGGAGAAGCCGCTGTGTCGGGTGTGGCATTGACAACCAATATCAATCTGCTTATCATACAGGTGATGGCAGCGCTGGCGACCGGAGGAGCCGTCGTCTGTAGTCAGTACAATGGACGGAAAGATACCGAAGAGGCGACATTTGCAGCGGCACAGCTGGAAACCGTGCTTCTTGTGTTTTCGGTGGTGGCTGCGTTGATTTGTGCCGTATTTGGACACCGGATGCTGCCGGCAATTTTTGGAAAAGTCGAAGAGACGGTAATGCACAGTGCATGGATTTATATGTTTGTGACGGCGTTATCTTATCCGTTTCTTGGTGTGTATAATGCCGGCGCGGCCATTTTTCGAAGTGTCGGAAACAGTAAAGTCAGTATGATCCTTAGTGTACTTATGAATGCAATCAATATTGTGCTAAATGCCGTGCTTGTTATGATGGGATATGGTGTGCTTGGTGTCGCACTTGCTACATTGGTCAGCCGCATTGTGTGTGGAATATGCATGGTCATTTTGGTGACAAAACCATACAATCCATTGCAGCTGAAACGATTGCGGGAACTGCTGCCGAACCAAAAAATGATAACGAGAATTTTGCGGATTGGGATTCCCAGCGGAATCGAAAACAGTATGTTTCAAGTGGGAAAACTGATGGTAGTAAGCATGATCACGAGATTTGGGACGGCGGCGATCGCGGCAAACTCGGTCAGTTATTCGGTGATTGAATTTCCCAATATTCCGGGGATGTCGATGGGTCTTGCCCTGATCACGGTTGTCGGAAATTGTCTGGGAGCCGGAGAAATAGAGCAGGCGAAAAAATATACAAAGAAATTGATGGTGCTTGCGTATGCCGGCGACTGGATTATGAACGCCTTATTGTTTGTCTTTGCTCCGCAGGTGGTTGGTGTGTTTTCACTGTCGAAAGAGGCAACCGATATGGCGGTAGAAGTGCTCCGCTGGTTCAGTTCCGTCGCCGTCTTTATCTGGCCGCTCAGTTTTACCCTGCCAAATGCATTGCGGGCGGCGGGAGACGTCAAATATACGATGCTTACCGGAATTTTATCCATGTGGATGTTCCGCGTACTTTGCAGTTATTTTCTTGCCGTGGTATGTAATCTTGGGATTTTGGGAGTATGGTATGGCATGTTTATTGACTGGGGTGTGCGATCCCTGTTCTTTGTCATCCGTTATTTATCGGGAAAATGGCAGACAAAAAAAGTGATTTCATAGAATAAAGAGGGTTGCCCGTTTTGGACAACCCTTTGATTTTATTCTTCTACATTTTCGTCTTCGCTTGTTTCTTCCGGTTCTTCGCTTTCCTTAGAATCTAAATATTCGCCGTAGCGTTCATCCACCAGCTGATCGATGTATCCTCGGCTGAACAATGGAAATGCTTCGGTCAATTCGACTTTTAACCGGTCTGTGATCATCAGGAAATTTTCCTCGTCACTCAGGCTTTCATCCGATGGAAGAGAAGCAAAATAGTCATCGGTAAAATGTTCTGCGATGTAATTTTCAACGTCTTCGAGTACATTTTCTTCTTCCGAAACAAGCGTTTTGATAGTGTTTGCTTTATGGATCGAAGAAATTCCGATAATCATAAAAATGGTAAATACAATCGTTAAAACGACAACAGAAAATGTGTTAAATATTGTTAGCACACCCAAGCCGTTTAAGAGTGCAAAAAGATAACCAAGGACAGCAAACACGATAAAACTGATTCCGCTGAATTTAAAATCCGAATAGGTATCTTTTTTATTGACATAAACGGTACTGGCTTCCGTACGAAGGTCAGAGAGAAGTTTATTTGCTTCCTCATCCTGAATTTCAGCATATTTTTCTTCGAATTTCGGAAGCAGAAGTTCCAGATCCGGATTCTCGTCGTCATCAGCGTCTTCGGTCAGACCATCAAAGAGCTGATGGATATAAACCAATTCTTTTCCGGCGACGATAATATCGTAGGCAGGGATTTCACCCTCTTCATTTTCCGGCTGTGGACGTACAGCACAACTGAGCAGTCCCGCGCGGTTTAAGTAACTGACAAGTTTAGCAGCTGTTTCTTCTTTGGCGAGAGAGCCGATGGCAACCGGTTCATTTTCATCGATTTCTTCCGGAAGTTCCTCGACCAGATCACAACCGCAGTCTACACAAGTAGTAACTCCATTAATATATTCATTTCTACATTTTGGACACCACATAAATAAGCTCCTTTCTTAAAGCATAATTCTAGACATAATTTTAGCATAGCAGGCAAAAAAAAGCAATTTATTCTTGTAGAGAATTTTCAAGAATGTTATAATGAAAAAGTGACGAACATTAAGAACAGGAGCAGATATCATTATGGCTTTGAAAAACAGACGTTTTTTGGCACTTTCGGATGAAATTCTGATGAGTGTAGAAAAACCTGCCAGATATACAGGAAATGAAATTAATATGGTAAAAAAAGACCCGGCATCGGTAGATGTCCGGTTTTGCATGTGTTTCCCGGATGTGTACGAGATTGGAATGTCGCATCTGGGAATCCAGATATTATATGATATGTTTAATCAGTGGGAAGACACGTATTGCGAGAGAGTCTATTCTCCGTGGCCGGATCTCGACAAGATTATGCGGGAAAAGCACATTCCGTTGTTTGCGCTTGAGAGCCAGCAGCCGATCAAAGAGTTTGACTTTCTAGGGATCACACTGCAGTATGAAATGTGTTATACCAATATTTTGCAAGTTTTAGATCTGTCCGGGATTCCGCTGTATACGAAAGACCGCACGATGGAAGATCCGTTTGTCGTCTGCGGAGGACCTTGTACGTATAATCCGGAACCGATCGCAGACTTTTTTGATCTGGTTTATATCGGTGAGGGCGAGACATCGTACCGTGAACTTTTGGATAAATATAAAGAATGGAAAAAATCAGGAAAATCAAGACGGGAATTTTTGGAGATTGCGGCGACGGTGGATGGAATCTATGTGCCATCTTTGTACGATGTTACATATAATCAGGATGGAACGATCCATGCCATGGTGCCAAACTGCGAAACGGCGCCGGAAAAGGTGAAAAAACAGGTCGTCAATGATCTGACTCATACGTATTATCCGGAGAAGCCATTGGTTCCTTATATCAAGGCGACGCAGGACCGCGTTGTGTTGGAGATTCAGCGGGGATGTATCCGCGGATGCCGTTTTTGCCAGGCGGGGATGATCTATCGTCCGATCCGTCCGAGAGACATTGATTATCTGAAAAAAATGGCAGTTACGATGCTCGATAATACCGGATATGAGGAAATCACACTGAGTTCATTGAGCTCCAGTGACTATAAAGAATTATCGGAATTGGTGTATTTTCTGATTGATGAATGTGATGAGCGAAAGATCAATATTTCGCTGCCGTCACTGCGAATCGATGCCTTTTCGCTCGATGTCATGAGTAAAGTGCAGGATGTCAAAAAGAGCAGTCTGACATTTGCGCCGGAGGCAGGATCCCAGCGAATGCGTAATGTGATCAATAAAGGTCTTACCGAAGAAGTGATCTTGTCGGGCGCATGGGAGGCATTTCAGGGCGGCTGGAACCGTGTAAAATTGTACTTTATGCTTGGTCTCCCGGGCGAGCGGGAAGACGATATCGAGCAGATCGCGGTATTGGCGGATAAAATTGCTGCCAAATATTTTGAACTGCCCAAAGAAGAACGTCATGGACGGCCGGAGATCGTGGCAAGTTCGTCCTTTTTTGTACCGAAACCATTTACGCCATTCCAATGGTCGCCGATGAATACGGCAGAACAGTTTGAGTCGAAGCGGCGTTTTCTGCTTGGAAAAGTGAAAGAGCAGTTAAACCAGCGCTCGATCCGTTATCAATGTCACGATGCGGTTACTTCCGAGTTAGAGGGAATCTTTGCCAGAGGAGACCGCAAACTGTGTAAAGTGATTGAAGATGCGTATCGCAGAGGCTGTATTTTTGACGCGTGGACGGACTATTTTAAAGAAGATGTATGGGAACAGGTAATGGATGAAAATGGTGTTTCGCGCTATTTTTATAATTACCGGGAGCGCGGCAAAGATGAAATTTTCCCGTGGGATTTTATTGACATTGGAGTTTCCAAGAATTTCCTGTATCGCGAATATGAAAATTCCCTGCAAGAAAAAGTGACCCCGAATTGCCGGGCAAAATGTAGTGGATGTGGAGCCGCCAAATTTGGTTCAGGTGTCTGCATGGAATGGAGGCAGGCATGAAAACAAGATTTCGTTTTACAAAAACCGGTTCGATCAAATTTATCGGACACCTCGACTGTATGCGTTTTTTCCAGAAAGCACTTCGGCGAGCGAAGATGGATGTGGCTTATTCACAGGGGTTTAACCCACATCAGATCATGAGTTTTGCTTCTCCGTTAAGTGTCGGATTGACGAGCGACGGAGAATATATTGATATTGAATTTGTATCCCTTCCTTCGGAAGATCCGAACGAAGTTGTAAACTACTTAAATACATGTATGACAGACGAATTGTTTGTGACAGAAATGAAAGTTCTTCCGGATAAATCAAAGACTTCGATGGCATTATTGCACGCCTGTGATTATATGATCACGGTGAAAAAAGAAGACTGTTTCTGGCAGAATATGGAAAACAAAGAAGGCGGCGCTGCCGGTGAATTTTCGTTGCCGGAAATGTTTGAAGCATTTATGCAGCAGCCGCAGATCATTATTTTAAAAAAGACAAAAAAGAGCGAAAAAGAGATGGATATCAAACCGTATATTCAGCAGTACGCATTTACCCGTGAAACATTTGAAGAAAAGACGGGCGAGGCACTTCCGGAACTTCACAATGAATTCGACAGTGAAGACTGCCTGTTTTTACAGCTGACTTCCGGTAGTTCGATCAACATCAAACCGGAACACGTTCTGCAGGCATTTGAGCACTATGTACAGGCGCAGTTTCGACCGTATTCCTACCAGATTCACAGACTTCAGATGTATTTTATGGATGAGGAAGGAGCCGCTTCCGAATGATAGAGAGACAACTTGCTGTAATTCCTTACAAAAATCATCTTTTGTCCGCTGTTTTTCAGGGAAACGAACTGTATGACATTATCGTGGAACCGGCAGAGGCAGAGCAGACGATCGCAACCGGCGACATTTATCTTGCCAAAGTAAAAAATGTGGTTCCGAATATTCAGGCGGCGTTTTTGGAAGTGACCAAAAACAATATGTGTTATCTGCCATTAAAGAAAGAAGAATTTTCTGAGGTTATGCAGGGAATGGAATTTCCGGTTCAGATCATAAAGCCGGCGGTGAAAAGCAAACAGCCGGTCTGTTCGCGGAAACTGGAACTGGCAGGGATGTATGCGGTTATTACGACCGATATTACGACAAAAAATATTTCAAAAAAAATAAACGATTCTTCGCAGCGGGAGAGGATGGAACGTATTCTTTCGCAGTTTGCCGGAGAAGAATATGGAATGATCCTGCGGACGACGTGTCAAAATGCAAGCGATGATGCGATTATAAAAGAATGTCATGCCTTGTTGGAACAGATGCGGGAACTTCGCAAAAAGGCACCTCACCGCACGTGCTTTTCAAAATTATATGGTGCCGAGCGGGAATTGGTGAAATACATCAAAGCAAGCGGAAACCATTATTTTGACCGCATTATAACCGATCAAAAAGGCATTTTTGAGGAGTTAAAAAAGGATCCGCAGCTGAAGGAAGAAACGATCTGCTTCTACGAAGACAATTACCCTTTGGATAAATTACTGGGAATTTCTTCCAAATTGGAAAAATGTTTCAAAAAGCATGTTTGGTTAAAAAGCGGTGGTTCTCTTGTCATTGAGCCGACGGAAGCATTGACGGTGATTGATGTCAATACGGAAAAGGCGGTTCAGGGAAAACGGAACAAAGAACATACCTTTTTTAAACTCAACAAAGAAGCGGCGGTCGAGGCAGCGAGGCAGATGCGGCTTCGCAATCTGTCCGGGATCATTTTGATCGATTTCATTGATATGGAAGAAAGCGCCCATGTCGAGGAATTGCTGAAATTGCTGGAACAGGAGATGGGAAAAGACCGTGTGCCGGCAAAAGTCATTGATATGACAGCATTGGGATTGGTAGAAATTACCAGAAAGAAAGTACGGAAACCGTTGTATGAACTTTTGGAAAAGGGAAAAGGAGGAACTTATGAGTCATTGGAAAACTTGGGTTCAGAAGAAAGATAAAAAACAGATGGCAGCGACGGCAAAGGATCTTGGGATCATTGCAGCTGTGATCAGTGTGGTCGTTCTGCTTGCTTACGCGGCAAACGGGATTTTTCCTTTTGGAGAGCATTCGATCGCGCGAGGGGATATGGTGCAGCAGACGATTCCCAATGGAATGTACTATATGTGGGATGTGCTGCATGGAAAAGCAAGTCCGTTTTTTACGTGGAATTCCGCATTGGGAATGGATATTTCCGGGGCAGCATCACTGAGTTCTATATTGTGCCCGCTGAATTTACTGTTGTATTTGTGCCCGCGTGGGGCATTGTATTATTATGCCAATATCTTTACCTTATTGAAAATGATCGGCCTTGCTTTTGCGATGTATTTTTATCTCCGCAAATATAAGATTCCGTCCATCGTTCCGATTTTGGGAAGCGTATTGTACGCTTTTGGGGCAGCCAGTCTGGTTCATTTCCAGATCATGCTCGTTATGGATGCGGCCTTTTTCCTGCCGCTCTTAATGATCGGTCTTGACCGGTTGATGGAGAAAAAGAAAAGCCGCTTTTTTATCATAGTGCTTGCGTGGGCAATGATCAGCAATGTGTATACCGGGGCGATTCTCTGCATTTTCCTATTTTTTACAAGTGGACTTCGTATCTTTTTGGCATCGGAAGGAAAACGTTCGGATCAAAAAGAGACCGTTCTTCGGTTGTTTGTGGCGGTTGTAGCGGGCTGTCTTTTGAGTGCGGTCATTACGATCCCGGCATTAAATGGCATTTCCAATACATCAAGAACGCAGACCGGCGGGTTTTTGCAGACGTATCAGACGGCGGTTAAGGCGGCCTGGAGCGAAACGGAATGGAAAGATGTGCAGCGGCTGGTGGTCAATATGGCTCTTCCGCTGGCGGCGATTCTATTTCTTCTCGTTACCGGAAAAGGAGCAGCGAAAGAGAAGTGGAAACGTTACAGAGCACAGATCCTTCGTGTGATTCTGCTGGCAGTTTCTGTCATCGTGCCGGGGACGGAGCTTTTGTGGCATGGGGGAAGCCGCGCCTGCTGGCCGGTAAGGTTTATTTTTGTGATTACATTTTCCCTCGTTGATTTTGCCGTCTGCCTGCTCGCGGATAATTATGAAAAGAGCAAGATTCAAGCGGTTAAAAAAGTTCGGCAGAAGAAGGGGATTTTGCTGGCTGCCGCTGCTTTGATGACGACCATCATCATGACCTTGGTATGGAAAAACCAGTATGCGTCTTACTGCGCAAATCCCGATTATGAAACATTAAAAGACGGCTTTTTATGTGTGGCATTGGAAATTGTTTTTCTGATCGCGTACATCGTCTTTTTCAAAGTGAAAAAAGGAAAACCGGTCATTGTCCTGCTTTTGTGTGCGGAGCTGATTGGAACATCCCTGATCAGTTTTGCCCCAAATAAAGATAATGTTACGGTTTACGATGCGCAGTATTTGGAAGCGGCGAATTCTTTGTCAAACAGTCTTGATACCGAAACAGAGCCGTTTGAACGCATTAAAAATATGGATTATAAAGTGGACCATATCCAATATTCGATCGTTCTGGGAAGACAGGCAATTTCCAATTACTGGCATGTGCTGAATCCAAATCTGCAGCCGATGTATTCCGCCCTTGGGTATACGATTAACTGGACGCAGCTGCTGGACACCGGTGGAACCGTATTTAGCGACAGTTTATTTCAGATTCGGGATGCTTTTAGCGAGAGAGAACTTCCACCGCTTCTTTATGACAAGGTAAAGGATGTGGATGGGGGAAAAGATGATTCCCTGTCATTGTACAAAATGAAACTTCAATTTCCGTTTGCTGTTCAGAGCAATGTCGAGTCGTTGGAGGCTTCTTATGATAAATTTGCGACACAAAATGATCTGTTCCGCGCTGTCTCCGGAGAGGAACAGCCGTTGATCACAGATATCAGCGGGCAGATTCAAAATGGAACAGCGACGTTGGCGGTCGGAGAAAATACGCAGGTATTGTATTTTTATGGAACGAATACGGGAGAAAACCCGGTGACAATTTATGTCAATGGTACACCGGTTAAAATTCCGGCTTCGTATTACTATGAAAATGAACAGTATCCAAGCGATTTCTGTAACGGACTGGTCTGCCTCGGCGCATTTAAAAATGAAACGGTCACGGTTCAGTTTGCGACAAATGCAGCCGTAACGGATCTGCATCTGGGAACGTTGGATTATGCTTTGCTGGAACAGACCGCAGATACGTTGAAAAACCAGGGAATGCAGGTGACGGATCTGAAGCAGAAAAACAGCGGTGCGTCTTTTACGTTAAAAGATGCCAAAGCCGGATCGGTATTTATTTCGGTTCCGTATGACGAAAATTGGAAATGTAAAGTAAACGGAGAGGATGTGTCGGAAAAAGTAACTTCGATCGACGGAATGATGGTGCTTCCCGTGAAAGAGGGCACCAATGAGATTTCTCTTCATTATCAGGCAAAAGGACGTGTATCCGGAGCGGTTATCAGCTTTGCGGCGATCCTGCTTTGCTTCAGTGTGTGGCTTCTTCAGCGCAAAGGATTTTTCGGACTTCATTTGCAGAAAGCGCAAAATGCGGCTGCCTGGATCGTATATATATTGTTTATGCTGGCATTTGCGGCGTTTATCCTGCTTATGTTTGTGCTTCCGGCAGGGTATTATATGCAGACGTTATCGGCGTTAGATGAATTGAATTAGCTAAAATGCACAATTATTTTCAAAAAGACGACAAAATTTGTGCATTTTACAATAATTTTGATAAAATTTTAAAAAAAAACTTGCTGAAAACGAATTATATGGTATAATGGAAAGCGGTGTAGTGAAAGACCATTGCGGTTTTTCTACTCAAAAAGCTATCGAAACTGCCTTTTTTCAAGTGTTACATAACTCATACAAAGAGCGCAGATCGAATAAAAACAGAATTTGGAAGGAGCAAAATGAAAATGGCAAACATGAATGATTGTCCAGAAAAGCTGCCATTGACTGATGAGTATTTGGAAAAAATGAATGCTTATTGGCGTGCAGCAAACTATTTAGCAGCAGCTCAGCTTTACATGCTTGACAACCCTCTTTTACGTGAGCCTCTTACAAGAGATCAGGTAAAGAAAAAAATCGTAGGTCACTGGGGTACAGTTCCAGGACAGAACTTTGTTTATACGCATTTAAACAGAGCTATCAAAAAATATGATTTGGATATGGTATTAATTTCCGGTCCTGGTCACGGTGGAAACTTCTTCGTAGCAAACTCCTATTTGGAAGGACACTACAGTGAGATTTATCCAAACGTAAGTGAAGATATTGAAGGTATGAAGAGACTCTGCAAACAGTTCTCTTTCCCAGGTGGTATTTCCAGCCACGTAGCACCTGAGACTCCTGGTTCTATCAACGAAGGTGGTGAGCTTGGTTACTCCATCGCTCATGCATTCGGTTCTGTATTTGATAACCCGGGTCTGATCACAGCTACTATCGTAGGTGATGGTGAAGCTGAGACAGGTCCACTTGCTACAGCTTGGCATTGTAATAAATTCTTGAATCCAGTTACGGATGGTGCGGTTCTTCCAATCCTTCACTTAAACGGATACAAGATCAGCAACCCTACTGTATTTGCTCGTATTTCTCATGAAGAAGTAGAAGACTTCTTTAAGGGATGCGGATGGGAACCAATCTTTGTAGAAGACAACAAAGATGATGCCAACTATATCATGAACATGCACCGCAAGATGGCAGAAGCTCTTGATACAGCAATAGAAAAGATTAAAGCAATCCAGAAAGATGCTCGTGAAAATGGTAACACAGAGCGCCCAATCTGGCCAATGATCGTTCTTCGTACTCCTAAGGGATGGACAGGTCCTAAATTTGATGATGACGGAAATAAGATCGAAGATTCTTTCCGTGCTCACCAGGTGCCTATCACAATGGAGAAACCGGAACATTTGGAACAGTTGAAAGAATGGTTGCTCAGTTACAAACCGGAAGAGCTTTTCGATGAGAATGCTCAGTTGATTCCAGAATTGAAAGCACTTGCACCAGTTGGTGATGCACGTATCAGTGCAAACCCACATGCAAACGGTGGTCTTTTGCTTAGAGATCTTCGTCTCCCAGACTTCCGTGAGTATGGTGTAGATGTACCAAAACCGGGCGCTGTTGAAAAACAGGATATGATCGAACTTGGTGCATTTGTACGTGATATCTTCAAATTGAATGAAGAGACAAAGAACTTCCGTATTTTCGGACCGGACGAGACGATGTCTAACCGTCTGTATCATGCATTTGAAGCTACAAACCGTGACTTCATGGCTGAAAAATACGATGATGATGATAAACTTGCAAACGATGGACGTATCATGGACTCTTACCTGAGTGAGCATATGTGCGAAGGATGGTTAGAGGGATATCTCTTGACAGGTCGTCATGGATTCTTCGCTTCTTACGAAGCATTTATCCGTGTAGTAGACTCTATGGCTGCTCAGCATGCAAAATGGCTGAAAGTTACATCCGAACTTCCATGGAGACAGAAGATCGCTTCTTTGAACCTTCTTCTTACATCCAACGTATGGCAGCAGGACCACAACGGATTTACACATCAGGATCCTGGATTCCTCGATCACATCGCTAACAAAAAAGCAGATGTTGTTCGTATGTATCTGCCACCAGACGCTAACTGTCTGCTTTCCTGCTTCGATCACTGTATCAGAAGTAAGAACTATGTAAACGTAATCGTAGCATCCAAACATCCAAGTCATCAGTGGTTGACAATGGATCAGGCTGTAAAACATTGTTCTCAGGGTATCGGTATCTGGGAATGGGCAAGTAACGATCAGGGCGAAGAGCCGGATGTAGTTCTTGCATGCTGCGGTGATACACCTACAAAAGAGGCTTTGGCTGCTGTTACAATCCTTCGTGACAACATTCCTGACCTCAAGATCCGTTTCGTAAACGTAGTTGACCTTATGAAGTTGGAGTCCAACTCCAAACATCCTCACGGATTGACAGATGCAGAATATGATGCTATCTTCACAAAAGATAAACCAATCATCTTCGCATTCCATGGATACCCAACTTTGATTCATGAGTTGACATACTATAGAACAAACCGTAATCTTCATGTATTTGGATATCAGGAAGAAGGTACGATCACAACTCCATTCGACATGAGAGTTCAGAACAAGATCGACCGTTTCAACTTGACAAAATCTGTCATCGAGAACCTTCCACAGCTTGGAAACAAAGGTTCCTTCTTGATCCAGAAGATGAACGATATGCTCGTAGCTCACAAACAGTACATCCACGAAGAAGGTATCGATCTTCCGGAAGTACGTGACTGGGTATGGCATACACCGGAAGATAAATAATTTGAAAATTATTGTAACTATTCAGGATCAATGTATGAAAATCAACGAATCGTCGTGCTTGCACGTAAGAGACTTTGATTTTCATACATTTAGATCCTAAT
>OGPJ01001194.1_pt1 | contig 19072 bp, 10 predicted proteins | sample 1552831 | NCBI WGS metagenome assembly OGPJ01 (sample SAMEA2579914, study PRJEB22360) | human gut metagenome | biome: human gut; feature: human-associated habitat; material: faeces | place: Denmark | collected 2008/2010
ATTCCCTGCCTATCCGTACAAATCTATGTGTTTTTATGAATTTTAGCGTCACCCTTCCCCTTTTGACTCTTACCCTTTAATTCTCTTTGTATAGAGGGGAGACGCCACCTCCTTTTCTGGAGTCACCTCATGCTTCACCAACAGAAGTGAGGTGACTCCGCTCTTTATATCCGGCGTCACCCATGCGTACATTGAAAATCATAATGTAATTGTTTAAATGAAAAGGGTGACTCCGACTGTTGTAAAAACTTTTATGAGCCTGTTTTTTGTACTCTTGGCTTTTGAATAAGCAGTATACAACCTTGTATACGCCTATCCTCACGGATTATCTTTAACCGACTTCACATCCGTATTCAACATGACAGTCCATCATTGATAAAACGATGGCTAAACATAATTTCAAACCCATATATGTTCTTATTTTATTATTCATGATCTATCTCAATATCAACCGTCGCCTTTTCCAAACCATCCGCCTCGATAGTCAAGCGAAGCGGTTTATTTCCATCTCGTTTAGCTTTGACTATAGCCAGGAACAAACCGTTAAATGCCGGACGGGACGGTTCCGAAAAGGTGATCAAACAAGTCGGGTCACCATTATCAGTTGCAACAATTTCCCCGTCACCTTCCAAGCTACAGAAGATACGGTTCTCGGCTGTCGGCACATCGTATCCATCTTTATCCACCAACGATACTTTAACAAAGACTAAGTCCTCGCCATCCGCTTTGATCAATGTTTTATCCGGTACGGCTTTCAGACGAACGGGATCACCGGTAGTCCGCACACGAGTTTCCGCCCACTTTTTATGCTGCTTATAAGCAACAGCCTTCAACTCTCCCGACTGATACACCACGCTATCCCAACGGAAACGGTATTCATACGGTTGCTTTTGTTTCTTTCCCAACGACTTGCCATTCAAGAAAAGTTCCACCTCGTCCCCCGAACTATATACAAAAACAGGTGTCACTTTACCTACCCGATCGGGAAAATTCCAATGTGGAAGGATATGTACCATCGGCGTATCTGGCATCCAACGCGCCTTATATAGGTAATAGCGGTCTTTCGGGAAACCAGCCAAATCGACAATACCGAAATAACTGCTCCGCGACATAGGGCGGTTACGTTCTATCTTATTCAATTCTTCACGCTGCTTAGCCAGTTCTTCTTCTGTCATGGCAGCCGAGTGATTCAACAAGACACTGGCATCACTATTAAATGGAGTCGGTTCGCCCAAATAATCAAAACCGGTCCATACGAATTCACCACAAATGGCCGGATATTTATCCAATGCAGCAAACTCCCAATCAGGTAGTCCTCCCCATCCGGGTTGCGTCAAATCATAAGATGAAACATGGAGTTGGCGTGGAAAATATTCGCCTCTGGAACTCATCGTCGAACTCGATTCACTGGAATATCCCGACAAATGCTCATGCCCTTTCTTATTCAAAAACTCTCCATAAAAATCTGGTCCTCCATATACGCCTGCCGCATAATTCATACCATGGACATCCACCTGCAATTCCGTTCCATTCACGGCAGACTTACTCGGATAAGAAGCTCCGAACGTAGCCGGACGGGTCGTATCGAAACGATGAACCACTTCTGTCAAATGACGGACAATGCCCAGTTCCGGATTATATTGTTCAGGTAACTCATTTCCCGTACTCCACAGGATAACCGATGGATGGTTTCGGTCCCTGCAAATCAGCATTTCTATATCTTTTTCATGCCATTTTTCGTATAAAGAACTATAGTCATACTCTTTCTTTCCTATTGTCCAACTATCGAACAATTCGTCCATAACCAGAAACCCCATCTTATCCGCCAACTCCAGCAATTCCGGTGCCGGAGGATTATGAGAGGTACGTATTGCATTACACCCCATACTCTTCAGTATGCGCAATTGTCGCTCCATAGCAACCTTATTCACTGCTGCCCCCAAAGCCCCCAAGTCGTGATGGTTACATGTCCCGTTTATCTGCACGCGCTTGCCGTTTAACAGAAAGCCGTTATCATGCGTGAACTGAATAGTCCGGAAACCAAATGGTGCATCATACACATCCACCAGTTTGTTTTTATTATAAACCGACACACGGGCCAAATAGCGGTTAGTATTCTCCAGACTCCATCGTTTAGGAGAGTTCACAAGCAAAGAGACCGTATCACCAATCAATTGGTTTGGTTTCAACAGTAATTGTTTCTTTACGACTGCGACTTTCGCGCCCGGTACATCATCCTTATCCAGTTCATAAATATCAACCACGTACTGTCCGTCTACCGCTTCCGATAAATTATTCTGTATTTCGACATGGACCAAGGCATTGGCCTGCTCGTCTGTGATTTCAGGTGTTGTCACAAAAACACCCCACTGCCCCACATGTACAGGATTCGTTTTCACCAACCGTACATGCCGATAAATACCGGCACCGGGATACCAACGGGAGCCGAACTTTTCGGTATTCAGCCGGACAGCTATCACATTCTTTTTATCATACAAAAGATACGGAGTCAAATCGATCCGAAAAGAGCTGTATCCGAAAGCCCATTCGCCCACTTTATTCCCATTAAGCCACACTTCGGCATTCGCCATCGCACCATCGAAATCCAGATAAAACCGTTTCTTTTTATCCTTCGAGGATACTTCAAAGTATTTACGATACCAACCGATCCCCTTCCAAGGCAATTTTCCGGTATATCCATCCAAGTCAATACGGAAAGGTCCCTCGATCCCCCAATCATGGGGAACATCCAGCCTCCTCCAATCCCAATCGTTATACGAATATGACTGTAAAGAATCCGGTTCCTCCACACGCGAACCATCCGCCTGCAAACCAAACCGGGCAAACCGCCAGTCTCTATCAAAATTCAATTCGGAGCGTTGCCCCCAGGCCAACAATCCTATCAAATTTATCCATGCAATAATTAAATAAAATTTCCTCATATTGATTCTATTGTTTTAAATTTCCGACAAATCCATACACATTACCCCCAAAATCCACTGCGAAAAGGCCATTTCCCGACACGGCAATAGTTGCAAAGGTTGGAGCTCCCATATGATGACGCCACTGTAAACGTCCTGTTTTGGCTTTGATTGCATAGAGTGTCCCATCGGAAGCCCCTATATAGACCTGATCCCCACAAATGACCGGGCTGGCTTCCACCGTTGCCGGATGGTTCCCTTGGTAGGGGGCGGAGAGAATCATCGCTTCACGGGTCTTGAAACGCCATTTTTCTTCCAACGTTTCTTTATCCAATGCTACCACCCCATTGGTAGAAGTACCGAAGATGATCGCATCGTCCGTCACCAAAGGAGTAGAAGCCACCTCGACCCCTTCACCCAATTTCTTACGCATCAGGATACGCCCAGTCTTATTCTCTACCATCAACAACGAATTGGCGGAGGTAACATACATGACATCTCCCCATACGGCTGGAGTAGCCGCACGGAAGCGCAAATCAGAATCCCAATCGCCCCAAAGCATCTCGCCGGTCTTCGCATCGTTGCCGAACAAGCCTCCCCAGTGTCTGCTACCAATTATTACATTATCCTGGCTCAACGCCAAAGTAGCCACACAGCCCTCTCCACGTCCCCAGTCCTTATTTTGCCAAATGATTTCACCAGTCGTAGCCTTAAATGCTGTCAGTTGATAACCAGTACCAGCATAAACAATGCCATCTTTAGCAATTAGTCCATCGTTCAAAGCTGGAGTCACGCCAATTTTCAAATCCTTTTGCCAGGCTATAGAACCGTCAGATTTCTTCACTGCATACACGATACCTTGTACATCCTGAGCAAATATCAAATCTGATTCTACAGCAATACTATTGCGAACGGATGATTTAAGCGAACATTTCCAGACGATATTACCTGTAGTTGCCTCCATTTTGGTCAGAGACGCTTTTCCTGTTTCGTTATCATCAATTGAAGCGACATAAACAAAGCCCTCGCTAACAACCGGTGCCGACATATAAATGTTGGAACCGACATTTTTCGTCCAAGCCAAGCGAGGAGCACGAAGCGTATCTTTCACAATACCAATATGTTCCGGATTTCCCAATAGATTCGTCCAATCCCCACCGGCTACAATCCGGGACGTATTTTGCTTGTCATACAAAAAAGAGGCCGTCTTTTTACCGATCTCCCCATTTGCATAATGAGCCTCGGCAATAACGGTCACATAATGCCCTTCGGCTATTTGCGGCAAAGTCATCTCGGCCGTCCAGGCAAAATCGCTTTGTTGTTTCATCGGCTTACCAGCCAATAGAGTCTTCCCATCGAAAGTACAAGAATAACGTACCTTGGTTACCGGGCTAGCAGTTGAATAGACATTCACAACCAAGGGGATAGTCCCTTCCGGGGTAATGGCCGCCTGGTGGTTCTGAATGGAAGCGATGACCATGTGCTTGTCCATATAGGAATAATGGAAATCAGAAGTAAAGTCGCCTTTGCCATCAATGTTCATGACACGGAAAGCGGATGAAGCATGGTCAATGCCGCCATAAACTGGCGTGGAAGAACAGATCACGCCAATCCCATTATCCGGATGGGTATAAATATGGTTGACATGCCAATGCCCGTAAAGCCATGCCTTCAGGTTATGAGCCAACAAATCAACCGTTTCTTTATTTTTCAACGTATATTTAAAGTCAGGACACCCGCATTCGCCGGGGATGGTGTGGTTGAACACATAAACCGCTTTATCCTTGCCGACATGCTTCAAATCGTTCGCCATCCAAGTGAACACGTCATCCAACCGGTAGCTTGGCGCATGGTCGCCTCCCGGCATCGGGGTGACAATGTAATGCACGTTACCTACCTCAAACGAATAAAACGTAGGTCCATAAATCTTTTCGAATAATTCCTCCCCGTATTTCCCTGCAACCAGGTCATGGTTGCCTACCGAATAGAACACCTGCGTTTCGGGCATATTTGATGAATTCATCACCTTGATATGGTTATTTAAACCGCCTACGTAACAAATATCGCCCGTGTGGATAATAAAAGCCACCTTTTCATTGGCGGCATATTCGCGCATTCCTTCCGTCCATTCGTCTTGCCCTTGTTCCTCACCGATCTCGGTATCCGATATATGGATAAACTTATGGCTTCCATCACTTTTCACCGCATCATAGCGCAACAATCCGAAGTCATAGCTAGTCTGCCCCTCTTCAATACGGTGATAATACGCATTCTCGGTCTTATACCCCGAAGGAGTCGTGATAAAAATAAAACGCTCCTTCTCGTGCCCCGGCAAACAAAAACATCCTTTTTCATCGGTTAAAACTACGTTTAATCCATCGGAAACCGATATTCCTTTCATCAAGGTTTCACCTTTGTCCCAACGCCCATTATGGTTCGCGTCTACAAAAACTTTGCCGGTATGTTGCGCCGACACGATGGCAGGGAATGCCAACAACATTCCCAATATTATTTTTTTCATGCTTTAAATATTAACAAATTAGTCCATGCAAATATAAAAACGGCTATCGCTATTTAAAATAACAAATAGCTGCCTTTTCCGTGGATTATTATTGCAATTAAACGTCACCTTTGCTATTTATTCGTAAACCGGAACCAGTTAAAATCAACATATCCATCCACGCCTTCCGCATTCGTGGTGAAGTTGAGCAAAGCGAAACGATTGCCGGTCCAAGGCAATCCCAGCTCCATCTTGTGTTCTTTACCGATTGGAGAGTAATTCACCCCATCCAGGCTGTAATAAAAACGTGCCGTAAAATTCTTGTCCATGACACGTGCCCTGAACCAAATCTTGTCGCCTTTAAAGTTATCCACCGATTCAATCTCCTTGTCACCGTCATACATGACAATCTTACGGCTGCAGCCTTCCTGCTTCACTGCCACATAAGCATAAGGGAGCTGGAAAACTCCCAGTCCTGCCACATTGCCATCTTTCATTCCCGACACGATCATCTCCACCGAACCTTCCGAAGACGGACCTTGCACACGCTGGGTCAATGTATTACGGGCTTCATATAACTTCGGGGCTTGCGAGGCCTTCAAACGCATATATCCGCGACATTCCGTCAACGACCATTTCGTATTGTCAGGATTGTGATTCCATTGCCATTGTAATCCCAACTGTTTACCGTTAAACTCGTCTGTCGTGGCCGGAGATGCCAACCGCTGTTGTTTCTTTCCCACTTCCGGTTTCGGATAGGTAATCACATCCTTACCGTCGACTCCCAACATGGGCCATCCGCCTACCCACTTCACCGGCAGCAAATGAGGTACACGGCCGATAGGACCACGGTCTTGCATGATGATAAACCACCAATCGCCATTCTTCAATTGTACCATTCCCCCCTGGTGCAGTCCGTTGGGCGGATAAGAGGTCGCATCCTCCACAATCACCTTATGTTCATACGGGCCGTAAATATTCTTCGAACGGAGACAGACCTGCCACCCTTCTGTGCCTCCTGCCGGGCAGGTGATATAATACATGCCATTTATCTTATACATGTGAGCACCTTCCATGCCGAAATTCGGTCCCCAGGTCCGGCTATTTTTAAATCCTTTCTCCCAAATCTCTACAGGTTTACCTTTAACAGATTTCACATCTTCATTCAGTTCTGTAATGAACAACCGGTGCTGGCCATGGACTACATATACTTTACCGTCATCATCGAAAAACAATCCCGGATCATACAAATACTCCGGAAATATCGTCCGCTCCCACGGTCCTTCCGGCTTATCGGCTATGCAAATCGAGAAATGACCTTGTTCGTTTCCCCACCCTTTAGGCGTACAAAAACCGACATAAAACTTACCGTTATGGTGGCGTATCGTTGCTGCCCACGAACCATTCATGTACATTGTTCCTCCTTGCATGTCAAAACGTGGGTCCTCATCATAACGATCGACCGCATAGCCGGCCATTTCCCAATTGACCAAATCCTTCGACACGGCAATCGGACATCCGGGCACATAATTCATACTTGTAGACACGAAATAGAACTTATCGTCCACCCGAATAACATCCGGGTCCGGCCAGTCACCCCACATGATAGGATTCGTAAAAGTCCCGTTGCCGTTGTCAGGATTCCAAACCTGTTGCGCTTCCACAACATAACTAGCCATCAATGATAAAACAATGGCTAAACTTGATTTCAAACTCATAGATTTTATTATTTGTCAATTTTAATCAATATATACCCCAATACTTATTACTTTAGTCATTCGCAAAAACTTTTATTGAAACAACCGCACGAATCAACATCAATACCGAAATAATCGGTTTGAAAAGATTGAGACGTATTCGAATTACAGCCGGATAACAGAACGTTCCCCACCGAACAAAAGTAAAGGTTGGCTATTTGCCAAAACATAGCAAAAAACTGCCTTTTCAGTGGATTATTAGTGCTTTTAACCACCTTAACATACTCCTCAAAAACAAAGTAAGCCCCGATACCCAAGCATACCCTGCTTAAGTATCGGAGCTTATCTCATCCAAGCCTATTCTATCTCAGGCCTGTCACTCTCTCCGTTGTCCGGACGCGCACCGACATACAACGTCACCAGATAGTCAATCAGACGCGCCTGTTTCAAACGTGTGACCGAAGTACTGAATTTCAGATCAAACACTTATTTCAACGGGTCGAAAGTGCCGCCCCATGCATCGTTCTGCTCCAGTTTGGAATTACGGTCAAGTGCCTCCTTGTGGATTGGATAGAACAAGTATTTCTCATCCAAATTGAACGTGTAGAGATCGTCTTTATCTACATTCTCTATATAAACAAAATGGAACATTTTACGAACTTCCGGATCGAACATATCTTTTGTAAAATCGAATCCTTCTGCATCCGCCTTATCGTTAATTACAGCATAAAGAGTTGAGCGATGCTTCAAGTTATTCAATATATCGAAACGTTTCCAACGACGTAAATCATTCCAACGTTTACCTTCATAAGCAAATTCAACAAAGCGTTCATTTACATAAGCCTCACGAATATCACTTTGGGTAGTAGCAGTGATTCCATAATTACCAGTCGTATTTTCTATACCGGCACGTTCACGGATTTGATACAATACATTCAAAGCTTCCTGAGTTTTACCGATTTCGTTGGCACATTCGCCGTAATTCATCAAAACCTCAGCAAAACGGATCTCAATCCAGTCTGTTTCTGCCTGATAAACAGAAGCATTATTCAAACTTTCGTCTAATCCTTTCTTTTGGAAATAACCGGACATACCTCCGCCAATCGAAGTTCCTGTTTGAAAATCCACCAATGAGTTCATTTGAGTCTTGCCGTCTACTTCTTGTTCATACCAAGCATTCCAATACTTCTGTCCACCCTCAAGTTGTACATTAGTACATGGATAAATTGTTCCCGGACAGAAAATAGTAGCATGGAAACGAGGATCACGATTCGTATAGAATTCAGTCATAAATTGTTGGTTGTATGCAGGATCTGATAAACGAGTTACATCCAATTCCAATTTAGTACCATCTGCTTTCGGGAAAGCCATCAACAAAGACAAAATAGCCTGATTATCATTCGCACCATCACGAGTAAGCGGTTCTGGACGGATATTCTTTTGATCAAAAGCATGATCCGGATAGTAGAATTGGTTCACCATAATCGCTTCACAATTCTGTTCGTCATACCAGATATCGGCAAAATTACCTTTATACAAACCTTTACCTTGGGCTGTCAAATAATCAAGTGCAGTCTTATTAGCTTTGTAAGCAGTTTCCCAACGAGAAGCATCGTTGTTCGGATTGAACATCGGACTGGCATAAAACATCAATACACGTCCCTTAAAAGCCATTGCAGCACCTTTGTCAATACGACCATACCCCTTGTCATCATACGAATCTGGCAAGTAAGAGATCGCATCATCCAAATCTTTTAAAATCTGCGTTATACATTCAGACGTAGAATTACGAGATACGAACAAAGACGGTACATCTGCTATATTCTGTACTTCAAGAATCAGGGGTACACCTCCTACCGTATTTACTTTATCAAAATAATCCCAAGCTCTCCAAAACAGAGCCTGTCCCATCAACTGCTTCTTCTCTTCGTCATTAAGAATAGTCACCTCATTTTCCAATTTGTTCAAGAAGAAATTGATACGGTCTATTTTCTCATAATCCAGCTTCTGTCCCTGCAATTCAACGGTATAGTTACCTCTTGCAAAGTCATTCATACTTGTAGGTCCGTTCATACCTTCATCAGTATTGTTGGCATTAACAGGCCATCCCGGTGTTATACGACCATAAATATCGTTTAGGAAGCCATTAATCATAGCCTTATCTGTCCAAACATTGTCTGGAGTTATAGCCTCTTTGTTTTCGTAATCAAGACTACAACTACCCATACCTAACAGGAACAATCCTAATATCAATATATTCTTTTTCATACACATGCTTTTTTAGAAAGTTACATCTATCCCAAAGTTAAATGAACGTGAAATCGGGAATTCATTACCTTGACCAATTTCAGGATCATAATAATTCTTATTGAAACCACCCAGAACAAATAAGTTAGTGCCTGTAAAGAACAAGCGCACATTGTTAAAAACTTTGTTGTAGAACTGGTTCTCCGGTAAAGTATAACTTACTGTCAAATATTTCATACGGAGATAATTATTCTTCTTCAACCAGAAATCACTCTTGTCATCATAAGTACGAGTAACATTTGCACTCTTTCTTTTTGGCAATTCTGCATTCGGATTTTCTGAAGTCCAACTATTGTCATACCAATCATGCCACATACGGTTCCATTCTACACCACCTGCTAAGTCATCAGCCCATTTGTATTCTGCAAAGTGGCCTGTAAACATCATGTCAAGTCCGAAACCTTTCCAAGTTCCACCCAAGTTTAAACCAACGATAAACGGATTATTCTTATTCTTCAAGATCGTCTTATCCCAATCATCAATGATTCCATCAGGAGTGCCCTGTGGACCTGAAAGATCTTTGTAGACCATCATACCCAATTCAGGTTTTTGCCCTTTATGCAGATAATTAGGATGTGCAGCATTGAAAGCATCCAAATCTGCTTGAGTACGAATAATTTGATCAACTTCCAAACCTGTGATATAACTTAAAGACCGTCCTACAGGAACATCAAACCATTTAGCATTCTCGGCATAATCCTTCGTGACAACCTCATTCCAACCATAAGAAGCTGTCAAATTACCAAAGTAAGTAAAGTCACCAGACGCTCCATTATAACCTAACCGCAAATCAATACCCTGTGCATGAACTTCTCCATAATTTTCTGCAGGAAGTTTCTGGCTAAAAGTGGTAGGAGTTGAAACAACACGTGTATCCAAAATATCATAGGTATTACGATACCAATAATCAAAAGAAAGATCCCAATGATCCAAGAAGTTCATATCAGCACCTAAATCGAAACTGAATGATTTCTCCCAAGTCATATCCGGATTAACAACTTTGCCATAAGTCAAACCTACATTTTGGGCAGGAGATTTACCAAAATAAGCTTTTTTCCCGGCTTCATAAGATTCCATCCATTGCCATCCGCCAACCGAGTCGTCACCGGTAAGACCAGCAGAAGCACGGACTTTCAGACGGTTGATTTTTGACGTATTAAACCAACTTTCCTCTGAAAGTACCCATCCGGCAGATGCAGCTGGGAAGAATCCCCAACGCTGAGAAGGAGCAAACTTCATTGAACCATCCTCACGGAAAGAAAATGTAAACATGTACTTGTTCGCATAATCGTAACTAAACTGACCAATATACGACATACGTCCATCTTGCCAATCCACATCCCCATTTGCCCAACTATCAGCACGTGCATCACTAGCAGCCCAGAACTGGTCTGTTAAATAAAGCGGGAATGATTCGCGACCACCGGTTACACCTGTCCCACTAGCTTCATACCACTCTGTTACAAACGTACCGCTTACATGATGTACATTGTTGAACACCTTGTCATAACTCAACTGGAAGTTAAGTTGCATATTATCATTCCATTTAGACACACGTTCAATCATATCCTTACCATTAGGCAACCCCCAAGTAGATTTTTTTACACCAATGATATCGTTATCATTAGTAGACATAATACGATTATTTGGCCCTGTACGCTGCATAATCTGCATTTCGTATGACTTATAGAATTTCTTCTGTGCTTCATGATACCACTGCTTACTGAAAGCTACCCTAGCACTCAATCCCTCGAGGAACGGAGCTTTGTAAGTTGCGCTGACAAGCATTTGAGGTTTCAGATATTCATGTTTTCTGTAACCACCAGCACCTGCAGCTTTAGCACCTACGTTTCCGATCCAACCGTAATCAATATACTGCCCACTGTCAGTATAAACAGGTTGATCTGGTTGCCAAATACGAAGCTTTGTGTATGTATCACGGTTCACTTCATCATAATCCTCAGCTAAAAGCCCTTGCTTGTTATTGTTTAAAGACAGTCCAGTTTCAACCTTTAAATCTTTGGTAATATCAGCCGTCACATTCAAACGTAAGTTATACTTGTCGTAAGTCATAGGTTCCATGAAACCTTCCTGTTTCACATAGGAACCACCGGCAAAATAACGTATCTTTTCATTACCACCACTTACACTAATATTATGTGTCTGTGTACTTGGATTACGCCAAATAAGATCCAACTGGTCATATCCCCAACCATCATTGATTCCTTTGAAATAATCCAACTCTTCCTGAGACCACGCCCATCCTGCCGGGTCTGTGTCACCGTTAATACGTCCATATAACTCTCCTGCCTCTACAGCACTGGTTAAATCCATATTCTTTGTACGAGTATCTATTGCATAAGAATAAGAATAGTTTACAGTTGGTTTTCCTAATTTACCTTTCTTAGTTGTTACCAAAATTACACCACCAGCAGAACGAGAACCATACACCGCAGCAGATGCAGCATCTTTTAAGACTGTGATATCATCAATTTCGTTGGGAGACAAGTTATTGAAATCACTTGCATCACGAATTACTCCATCAATAACATAACACACCGGTTGTTGTTTCTTGTTATCTCTTTCCCAAGCAGATACAGTACGAATAGACACATCCGGATTCGAACCAGGAGCTGCGCTCGGAGTACTGACATTGACTCCAGCCAATCTACCTGCCAACAAATTACCGGCAGCAGTTGTAGGTAATGTCTTCATCTGTTCATCTACTCGCATATGTTCTACAGATCCGGTCAACAACCCCTTTTTCTGTGTCATATAGCCGACTACAACCACTTCATCCAACTTTTGAGTATCTTCTTGCAGTTTAACGTTAATAACGGTTTTATTTTCGACCGAAATTACCTGACTAAGATAACCGATAAAAGAAATTTGAAGCTGCGCATTTTCGGGGACTTCGATAGAGAACCTTCCATCCACATCACTTATGGTACCCGTAGTTGTCCCTGGGATAGAGACATTGGCTCCGATAATAGGTTCGCCATTTTGGTCGACAATAGTACCTGTAACTGTTTTTTTGTCCTGGTTCACAGATGAAGCCACAAACGACGGTGTTTTCTCTTTATAAATAGAGATTGTTTTATTTTCAACATTATACTTCACCTCCATTCCTTCAAACACATCTGCCAAAACTGTATTTAAAGAACCAGTTACATTTACCGTAACCTTCTGTTTGATATTAATATCATTATTACGTACCAGGATTGAATAACCTGTTTGTTGTTCTATGTCATCAAGAACTTTACTAATAGGGGCATTTTTGTGATTTACGGTAACCTTTACGCTTTGTAATGCCGTATTGGCATATACAGAAGTGGATATTACACCCATCGCCAAAAATAAACCCAATTGTTTGATTGAAAAATACTTTCTTTTCATACTTTTGTAACGATTTCGTTAGTTAACAACTAATTAATTCAAAAAAATCATTCAATGAATCGGAGAGAAGTGCCAACCATCTCCGATTCTTTTTTTAACCTGTGTTTTCCATATATTCTCTTTTAAAGTTAAACATCCTATTTTAATCGTAGTTTTACCTGTCTTTTAACATGATTACGCTTCCACTCTGTTCGAAACGATACTTTTTATCCACATCAATAAAATTAAACACTTCTTGAAGTGACATTGTCAGATTAATGCTTCCGGTAAAGTATTCATTTGCAACTTTATCACTCTCTACCCAAATCTTTACATTGTATTTCCGTTCTATATCTTTCAATATATCCAGGAAAGAAGCATTCACAAAACTCAACCGTCCGGTTGTCCACAAAGATGATTTATGAGACTCCGTCGTTTCGCTATATAAGGCACCTGTTTCACGATTATATATCGCTTTTTCATCCGGTTTCAAACGGACTTGTTTATTATTAGCCAATACATCTACCCCACCATTGATCAATGCCACTTCCGTCTCCGAGTCTTCCGGATACGAACGAAGATTAAATGTTGTTCCAGTCACTCTCACTTGCATACCACCTGCATAGACTTGAAAAACTTTTTCGACATTTTTTGCCACTTCAAAATAACCCTCACCTACCAAATAAACGTTTCGCTCCTTCTTCCCGTATGATAACGGATACTTCAAGACAGAGCCGGAATTAAGGACTACCGTTGAACCGTCCGGTAGAACTACTTTGGTTTGCGAACCCAGAGGAACAGCCATTTCATTATATAGCTGCTCGCCTGATTCATCCAATTCATTATATATAAAAATAGAACCGATGGAAACAGAAACCATCAATAAAAGGATTACTGCAACGTTTCGTGTATAGATAAACCACCGGCGCCGGAAAGTAACTCCGGAGGTTAGATGCAACCATTCTTTCAAATAGGCATATCTGGTTTCTTTCTGAGATTCGAAGGCGGGAATATGAAGAAGTGCGTACAACTTTACCATCTCGTTGTACCGCTCTCTGTATAAATCAGACTCCTCTACCAAAGCGAACAAAGAAACCTTCTCCTCGTCCGTTATGGAACCTGAAATATAGTTACTCATTAGTTCTTCAAATAATATATCTTTATCTTGCATATACTGCTAAATTTCCGGTTGTTTAAAATAAATACACATCTCAACCGAAAAACATTTAGATAAAATCGAACTTTTTTTGATTTTAACAAAAGAAATAGAAACAATTTCTACAACCACCCCCATTGGCGCATTCTAACAATGCTCATCCTAAGGTCATAACAATGCCCATTCAAGCAACCTTACAATGGGCATTATAAGGTTGCTTGAATGGGCATTGTTAGAAAGACTGTTCCAAAGTGGCTTTTATCCCCTGAAATCAGCGGGAAAAAGTCAAGTCTATAGGATATTTTCCATACTTATTGATTGTATCTATCAGACATCGCACATTTTCCGTAGGGATCAGATCGTGAATACTATGATCTGTCGCAATTATATATCCTCCATCAGCAGCAGCCTCCCTGATACATTCCAAAACTTCTTTACGAACATCATCCGGATTGGAAGATGCCATCGTTACTTTGTTATTGATATTACCTATAGGCGTCAACCGTCCTTTGTATCTCTCTTTCACTTTTTTCAAATCCATCCCGGCAGCTCTTTCCACCGGATGAAGTCCATCGATACCGCAATCTACCAGATCGTCGAGGATATCCCAGATTCTCCCGTCGTTGTGCATAATAACCGGCACTCCCAATTCTTTGATACCGGCAACCAAACGCCTGAAATAAGGGATGAAGAAAGTACGGAAGTCATCCGGAGAAATCAACAAAGCATTCGTACCACCCCAGTCATCAGATATTTGTACACAATCGACTCCCCCTTCCTTTATAGCCAAACGGATAACCCCCAACGTCCATTCCAACACTGCTTCATTTATTTCATGTACCATTTCCGGATCCATATACATGGTAATAGCCAATGTCTCGAAATCCATGATATACCAGGATAGCATGGTGAATGGTCCCAAAGTTCCCAACACGACTGCCAGGTCTTCCGTATTAGCAGCCTTCACATCTTTGAAAATTTTGAGACGATAAGGCGTATCGACCGGAGGCAAAGTATACGCTTCCCAATCTTCACGGCATTTTACAGGCGTATCGATTTGTGCGATGATCGGCCAGCCGTTTTTCTGATAGGTAACGCCCCATTCATCTTTATATATCTCATTCGGTTCATGAGGGGTTTCTTCGATACCACAGAAACCGTTTATCGGCGTCCAGATGCCATCAATACCCAGCTTGGCAGCCAGCTTTGCCTGTGTTTTACCATCATACAAAACCGTTGTATATCCCAACAGCTCCTGCATAAGTTTCAAACTGAAAAGATGTTCCATAATAGGAATTCTGTCGGGTACACCACCCGATAATGCTGTCAAAAAACGTTCTCTTGATGTCATATCAATTAGATGTTAACTGGTTTAAAATCTCTACTAACCGCTGAGGCTCTTCTGTATAATAGTCTGCACCTATTTTCTGAGCAAAATCGCTGCTCACAGGTGCTCCGCCTATAAATGTTTTCACTTGAGGAAATTCTGCCTTTATAGCTGTATTGATCGACTCCATATTGACCATTGTGGTTGTCAACAAAGCAGACATTCCGACAAAAGCATCCGGATTTTCTCTGACAGCGTCCACAAACTTTTCTTCGGTAACATCTACCCCCAAGTCGATAATCTCATAACCATTTCCTTCCACCATCATACATACCAGATTCTTACCAATATCATGAAGGTCACCGGAAACTGTAGCAATGATAACCTTACCAAGTGCACCTGTAGAACCAGATGCCAGATGCGGTTTCAGAACCTCAACACCTTTCTTCATAGCACGAGCTGCAACCAGCATCTCCGGAACAAAGATCTCACCATTTTTGAATTTCTCACCAACTACGGACATTGCACTGATCATACCATCATTCAGAATCGCAACCGGATCATCACCCTCATCAATGGCTTCCTGTACAGCCGGTCCTACTAATTTCGCTTTCCCTTTTTCAACTAATTCCGCAACTTCATTTATCTTAGACATAATCAAATCCTCCTGTTATTTCTCAATTTCAGATTCCAACCACCTAATTCATTTACACAGTTTCTGCAGATTCAACTTACTTCTTCTTTGTTGTACCAATTAAGCCTTCTCTGTAAGCCCCTATATATTCCATACAATAATCATCCAGACCAAGTAATGCTTCTGTTGCATAAACCAGTCCAAGCATATCCTTATTTGTCGGATCCATAATCCCACTGTCCAGTCCTGCATTCATTGCCAGTACCAGGAACCCGTAATTAATCAGCTTACGAACCGGCAGATTAAAGGAAATATTACTGATTGCTGCCGTAATATGAATGGTCGGATACTGCTCACGTACACTTGTGATCGTCTCAATATTCGTTGCAATACCATCCTCAGAAGTACAAAGCATCTCAACCAGCGGATCAATGTGAATCCTGTCCGGAGCAATTCCGTACTCTTTCGCTTTCGCCATGATCTTGTCAAAAACTTTCAGACGATCTGCTGCACATTTCGGAATACCTGTATTGTCACTCAGCAGCGCAATTACCTGCCATCCCTCATTTCCCGGCTCAGCCATGATCGGGAAAATCGTATCAATCTTATGTCCCTCTCCTGATACAGAGTTAAAAATTCCAGGTTTCTTACAGAACTTATAAGCCTGTGCCAGAACATCCGGACTCGGGCTGTCAATTGAAATCGGAAGATCTGTAACCTCCTGGATACAGTCGATCATCCATTTCAATGTTTCCACTTCTTCCGCTTCCGGAACAGAAGCGCAACAGTCAATATAAGTAGCTCCGCTTTCCGCCTGAAGCTTTGCTCTTGCTTTAATAAATTCAGAGTCTCTTTTCGCGATTGCTTCTGCAACGATCGGGATAGAACCATTAATTTTCTCACCAATAATAATCATTTTCAAACACCTCCATAGCATCATCCTCTGCAACACCTGAAATTTCATCTAAATGTCGGACAGATATTTGTATTCCGTTTTGCCACTGACAAATACCTGAGATCAGAACATAATCTGCCATGGAAGCCTTGTAGATTCAGATGCCTTAATGCCAAATTTCTCTTCATTCAGCTTGTCAATGGAATCACAGAGAGATTTATAAACACCCGGATAAACAGAACCAGGGCCACCCTGAGCGATACATGGAATAAAGTATTTGTTTCCACATTCTTCGCAGACACGACGTACCACTGCATCACAATTCTCATCTGTCCAGCCCTCAAAATCAACTGCACGATTTTCGATACCGCCCATGAAGCTGATCTTTCCGCCATATTTCCTGATCAGTTCCGGAAGATTATTGGTTTCCATACATCCCTGCCATACATCGATCCCCATCTCAATCATAGAAGGAACCAGTGTTGCTGCGTAACTGTCAGAATGATGGATAACCAGCTCAACGCCATGACTGTGATAATATCCGTAAATTTCTTTATATGGCTCAAGTAAAAATTCATCAAACATTGCCGGACTCATAAATGTACTGTCCAGTCCACCCCAATCATCATGATGGAATAATGCATCAGGATGAAGGTTGGAACAGATACCTTCAGCAAGTTCCAGTTCCCACTCTGTCAGATATTTGATCAGATCATGCATTTCATCCGGATTAGTAATATAATAAACCAACGCATTACTGATCTCACACAGATGATGAGTCTGCTCAAATAATCCCGGTGCAACGAAAGCTGCTTTAAATGCCTGTTCTCCGTCAACTGCATCATACTGAGCCTTCACCATATCCCACTGATCCTGGGTAAATTTCAAAGACGGTGCGTGTACATAGTCTTTCCAGTCTTCAATATCCTTTACCACGATCTTGTCAGGAGTATGTACAGGAAAAGAACCCGGAACTCCTTTCGGGAAAGTATTGGTTACCCCCCATGCATTCACTACATTTTCCTGACCCGGCTGAAGCAGCGGGTTTGCAAACATAAACGGATGAAAAAGAAGCTGTACTGCTTCATACTGATTAACAAATCTGTCAGGATTTCCGCCTTTTATAACTTCCAGCATATTCTGTTTCGGTGTTAACATATAATCTACCTCCTCATGCAATATGAAAATGCCCCCACATTCCCACATTTATTTGTTTAATTTGTCGTCCTTTGTCTCGTTTCTGATGATTTTATTGTAGCATTTATACAATCCAAAATATATAATCAGATATGCGGATTTTTCACGCCCGTATTCCTACAAATTGTATGAACGCATCTCAAGTATTGTGCCAACAGTAACCGGCAGCCATATAATAAATTTTAAAATCAACCGTAAATACACTTGTAACACAACTCTAAACACTGTATAATTTTGTACATACAGATATCAGATTTTAAAAATCATTTGTGCCTGCACAATAAGACTTTTAAACCTGATTTATCTAAACATGAAGAAATACGATTTATATAACAGATCAACAGATTCCGAATGTTTTACAGTAAATATTTAACAGGTGGTGAACGCAATGTTTTCAAAAAAATTATTAATACCTCTGCTATCGCTCAGCCTTCTTGTTACTCCTGCATACAGCAGTCATGCTGCTGAAAATACAGAGGCCGTGGAAACATCCGTAGAAGGTCAGGGAATGCTTTCCCCTTCTTCATCTTCAGAGAATTCTGAAAGCGTCTTTAACGGTTCCGGGGCAGGCACATCTTCAGAACCGGTCACAGATGAGAAACTGGAGACAATTTTAAAACAGGTTCAGAGTCAGCTTCCCGCTGAAAACGGAACCTGGGCTGTTTTCATATCCGATCTTGTAAATGGAACCGAGGGCAGTCTTAATGATCAGAAAATGCAGGCTGCAAGCCTGATCAAGCTCTATATCATGGGAGCTGTCTACGAGAATTATGATCAGATAACCGGACAATACGGCAGGGATTCTGTAGACTCCAATCTGTACTCCATGATCACAGTCAGCGATAACGATGCAGCCAATACCCTGACAACTTATCTTGGCGGCGGTGATTCCGCAGCAGGTATGCAGGCTGTCAACAGTTTCTGCCAGGCACATGGCTATGACCAGACTCACATGGGACGTATGCTCCTTGCCAGCAATGAGAATGATGATAACTACACATCTGTAGGAGACTGTGGTCATCTCCTGCAGGAGATTTATAAACAGGATACATCCGGCTACACC
>OGPJ01001195.1_pt1 | contig 19058 bp, 20 predicted proteins | sample 1552831 | NCBI WGS metagenome assembly OGPJ01 (sample SAMEA2579914, study PRJEB22360) | human gut metagenome | biome: human gut; feature: human-associated habitat; material: faeces | place: Denmark | collected 2008/2010
CGGCTCCGGTGTTAGCACCCAGGGAATCACCTCCGCCTGCCTGATCCGTATTCCGCTGGCGCTGTTCTTCTCACACCTGCCGAATACGAACCTGACCTTCGTCGGCATGTCCACCCCGATCACAACCGTATACGGCATCTGCTTTTTCATGATCTGCTTTGCACGGTTAAAGAAAAAAGGGCAGATGTAATTGAATCAAACATAACAGAACTGCCTGGGAAACGGCACGGAGCGATCCGCCGTTTCCCAGGCAGTTTTTGGTATTGTTTGTCCGGAACTTTTTTGATACAATACAGACAGAAAGAGCGGAACCCTGTTCAGAAGGGACAGAACAGACGGAAAGGGGAAGAGGAGTGGATAACAGAGAAATTATCAATGAGACACTGGTCCATCTGTTTCACGAGATACAAAAACTGGAAGAAGAGGCGATCATCACCGAGGATTTCAAGGATCTGACGAACAACGATATGCACATCATAGAAGCCGTCGGCCTGGAGGGCGGCAATATGTCATCGATCGCGGCAAAGCTCGACATCACGGTCGGATCGCTGACAACGTCGATGAACAGTCTGGTGAAAAAAGGCTACACCGAGCGGGAGCGCAGCGAGAAGGACCGCCGGATCGTCTACATCCACCTGACCGGAAAGGGACGGCAGGCATTCCATCATCACGCAAAATTCCACGAGCAGATGACGGATGCCGTGATGGCGGAACTCGGAGAAGAGGAAGTGCAGGTGCTCGGGAAAACGCTGAAAGCGCTGACGGACTTCTTTCGGTCGTATAAAAAATAGAAACAAAAAGGCTTTTGCAGCCGGGACAGAATCAGAAAAATCTGTCCGGTATGCAAAAGCCTTTTTCGCATGGAAACGCATAGAAAAATGCTATTTTTCTACGCCGTTCTTCTCACAGATATCCGCGAGCACACACCGTTCACAGTGCGGTGTCGTCCGCGCAGTACAGACCTCGCGTCCGTGCTCCACAAACCGGTGGCAGAGCGAGCTTCCTTCTTCCGGCGGCACAATTTTCCAGAGTGCCATCTCCACCTTCTTCGGATCCTTGCAGTCATGCACGAGCCCGATGCGGTTGCACAGTCGGATGCAGTGCGTATCCGTCACAATCGCAGGCTTTTTGAATACATCGCCCATAATCAGGTTCGCACTTTTCCGTCCCACGCCCGGGAGCTTCAAAAGTGCGTTAAAGTCATCCGGCACCTGGCTGTGGTACTCGTCGCGCAGCATGCGCATGCAGGCGTTGATGTCGCGTGCCTTGCTCTTTCCAAGACCGCACGGCCGCACAATTTCCTCGATTTCCTCCGGTGTCGCGTTTGCCAGCGCATCGATATCAGGATACTTTGCGTAGAGATCCTCCACCACAACATTGACCCGCGCATCGGTGCACTGTGCGGCCAGGCGGACACTGACGAGCAGCTTCCACGCCTGGTCATAGTCAAGCGTACAGTCGGCGTCAGGATATTCTTGTTTCAAACGTTCAATGACGGCAAGCGCCAGTTTTTCTTTTGTCATCGTGTTAAACTCCCATTCTCAAAGATATTAAAACAGCGAAAGCTATCAGGATCCTTTCTCGCGTGCTGCCTTCCGAAGCTGCAGCGGCGTCGTGTGAAACCGCTCGCGGAAGAGGCGGTGAAATAGCTTATCGTTTGTAAAACCATGCTTTTCCGCGAGCGTGCCGACCGGCAGATCCGTGGCGATCAGGTCGCGGTAGATGCGGGAAAGACGGTAGGAATTCAAGTATTCCAGATACGTCGTTTCCATGTTCTGGCGGAAGAACCGGCAGAAATATTCCGGCTGCAGCGAGACAACATCGGCAGCCTCCTTCAGCGTAATCGGCCGCTGGTAATTTTCCTGCGTGTACGTCAGAATCGTATCGAGCCGTGTCTGCGTCCGGGAGCTCATCGGGTGGTGCGCAAGCGGGCTCTTCTCGGAAAATTTCGTGTAGAGCAGATCGAGAAACGTAAAAAGCTCCCGCTGGAACGTCAGCAGATAGCCGTCGGGCATTTCCTCATGAAGCTGCATCATCGAAAGCAGAAGACGCCGGAACTGGCTGATGTTTTTCTGCACTTCCGGATTCGTACTGTCGTAGTCAATCGAGAACCAGAGCTGTGACGGATCAGGCAGATAGTTCGCAAGGAACGCATCCGGAATCTGCATCAGAATCGAGCGGTTTCCCGTGGACGGACAGCGCGCCGTGTGGATACGCCCGGAATTGATCAGCAGAAATTGACCCGGAAGGACGGTCTTGGTGCGGTCCGAGAGCGTGACAATGGAGGAACCCTCCAGAATATAAATAATTTCCAGCGCGTCGTGCCAGTGCGGCGGCGAAAAACTGCCGAAATCGTCGGTTACGCGAAATTCGATGCTGCGGTTCGGCTGCAGCGTGATGTGTTCCTGGCGTGTCTGGCGCGGCAGATGATCTTTGCGTGGCATAAAAAACTCCTTTTTTGTTCAACTTAGTGTATCACTATCTTATCACGAAACCCCCGAATTGGGTATAGCAATTTTTGTATGAAGTTGTTATAATAAATGAACACAAAGCCACGTCACATACGGCTTCGTGCAAACTCAATCTAAAGAAAAGTGAAGGAAGAAAACGTATGTATCAAGTATGGAGTAACTTTTTAAATCCCGGCCAGATCGCCATGCTGGGAATCGTGGTCACCTTTCTGCTGACCTTTCTGGCGTTAAAGCATCCATTTTCCTTTCTGCCGAGCGATCACGGCAGAGAATTTGCCGTAAACGGCGGTCTCTCCCGCGGAAAACTGCGCGGCGTCGGCCTCGTGATCGTCATCTGTTTCCTGATCGGAAGCGTTCTGTTCCTGCCTCTTGGCGCCGAGTATGTGATCTACGCGATCCTGCTCGTCTGCATCATGCTGAGCGGCTACCTCGATGATGCATCCGAAACCCCGTGGAGCGATTACAAAAAAGGCGCGATTGACCTCGTCATCTCCATTGTGACCGTCATCACCTTTGTGAATTACAATTCCACCACGATCTACTTCGGAAGCATGTCCCTTACCATTCCGAAAGTGGTCTACATAATCCTCGGCATCATCCTGATCTGGATTTCGATCAACGTTACAAACTGTTCCGACGGTGTCGACGGACTCTGCGCGAGCCTTTCCTGTGTGGTTATCTTCGCGTTCAGTATGATTTTCCACGATGTCCTTGGAAGCTTCACCGTAGCCAATTACCTGTTCGTGGCAGCGCTTCTCGCGTACCTGTATTTCAACACCTCGCCGAGCAGCATGCTGATGGGAGACGCCGGTTCGAGAGCACTTGGCTTCTACATCGCCATCCTTGCCATGCAGTCCCGCCATCCGTTCTTATATCTGCTGATGGCAGGCGTGATGATCGTCGACGGAGGAATCGGCCTTGTCAAAGTATTTTTACTCCGTTTCCTGAAAATCGCAATCCTCAAAAATACAAGAACACCGCTGCATGACCATGTCCGCCTGAAATACAAGTGGTCCGACAGTCAGGTTGTGATCCGCTTTGTGATCCTGCAGATCCTGCTGGCAGTTGTTGCATATCTGATTGTGGCATAAAGAAAAAACAAAAGAAGAAAGATGGGAGTGTGTCCAGGCAAAAGTAATTGGAAATGCAACAGGATACTTTTGCGGGACACACTCCCGTTTTGCATATTGGAACCAGAAAAAGGTTCAAACCGGAAAAAAGATAATATCGCCGTATTTTTTCACAGAATCCTCCCTGTTTTCGACAGGAAAAGTGTGGTAGGATAAAATTACCAAAAAACGTCAGCCTGAAACAGGAATTCTGTAAAAAATGATGAAAAGAGAGTGCTTTTCATCCTCTGTTTCGGGCGCATCAAATCAGGAGGTAATGAAAAGATGAAATTCACAGAAGGTTACTGGCTTCCGAGTGAAAAAGCAAATGCATCCCATGCAATGCAGGCTTATGAAGTAGAGCAGATTCCAGGCGGTATGCGTATCCTGGCTACCACACGTCCGATCGAGCACAGAGGCATGACCCTGAACCTGCCGACCATCACCGTTGAGTTCGTAGCACATACACCGGACACCATCTCCATGGAGGCATGGCACTACGAAGCCTACGACAACAAAGTTCCGTCCTTCGACAAAACAGAGAGCGTATACGAGGACGTAACTGTAACGATCAACGAGGATGAGGCAGTTCTTGATACCGGAAGCGTACAGGTCCGCGTACAGAGAAAAGGTGTCTTTGCTTACACCTTCGAGGCAGATGGAAAAGTTCTGACCGGAAGCGGCTTCCGCAACCTTTCCTATATCAGATGGGACCGTCAGCAGAGCACCATGCTGCCAGCCCAGAATTACATGACCGAAAAATATCAGCCATATATGGTAAGCGAGCTCTCCCTTGGCGTCGGCGAGTGCGTATACGGCCTTGGCGAGAGATTTACTCCATTCGTAAAAAACGGACAGGTTGTAGACACCTGGAACGAGGACGGCGGTACGGCATCCGAAATCGGCTACAAATGCGTACCGTTCTACATGACAAACAACGGCTACGGTATTCTCGTTGACAGTACCGACAACGTTTCTTTCGAAGTAGCAAGTGAAAAAGTAGAGTATGTCGGCTTCTCCGTACCGGGCGAAAGAATCAAATACTATCTGTTCCACGGACCGTCACCGAAGAAGATCATGAACGAGTACACCGCGCTGACCGGACGCCCGGCACTTCCTCCGGCGTGGTCCTTTGGTCTGTGGCTGTCCACATCCTTTACCACAAACTACGACGAAGAGACTACCACATCCTTCATCGAGGGAATGGAAAAGAGAAATATTCCGCTGAGCGTTTTCCACTTCGACTGCTTCTGGATGCACGAATTCCACTGGTGCGATTTTGAGTGGGACAAGAAATGCTTCCCGGATATTCGCGCAACCTTAAAGAAATATCACGACAAAGGTCTTCACATCTGTGCATGGATCAACCCGTATATTGCACAGGGAACCGCATTCTTCAAAGAAGGCGCTGCAAACGGCTATCTGCTGCAGAGAGCAGACGGAAAAGGCGTATGGCAGACCGACAACTGGCAGGCAGGTATGGGCCTTGTGGACTTTACCAACCCGGATGCGGTTAAATGGTATACCGATAAACTGAGAACTGTTCTGGACTGCGGCGTAGACTGCTTTAAGACCGACTTCGGCGAGAGAATCCCGGTTGACGTTGTTTACCACGACGGAAGCGATCCGCAGGCAATGCACAACTACTATACATACCTGTACAACCAGGCAGTATTCAGCCTGTTAAAAGAAGTAAAAGGTGAGAACGAGGCAGTTCTGTTTGCAAGAAGTGCAACAGCAGGAAGCCAGAAATTCCCGGTACACTGGGGCGGCGACTGCTCTGCAAACTATCCGTCCATGGCAGAAACGCTGCGCGGCGGCCTTTCCTTCGCCATGAGCGGCTTCTCCTTCTGGAGCCATGATATCTCCGGATTCGAGAGCACCGCAACACCGGATCTGTACAAGAGATGGTGCGCATTTGGACTGATGTCTACCCACAGCCGTCTGCACGGATCCACAAGCTACCGTGTGCCGTGGCTGTTCGACGAAGAGTCCTGCGACGTAGTAAAATTCTTCACCAACCTGAAATGCTCGCTGATGCCGTACATTTTCCAGAAATCTGTAGAGGCACACGAGGAAGGAACCCCGGTTATGCGCCCGATGGTATTCGAGTTCATGAACGACCCGGCCGTTCCGTATCTGGATCAGCAGTACATGCTGGGTGATGCCCTTCTGGTAGCACCTGTCTTCCGTGAGGACAAGGTAGCACAGTACTATCTGCCGGAAGGCACCTGGACAGAACTTCTGACCGGCGAGACAAAAGAAGGCGGCAGATGGTTCCAGGGAACCTATGACTACTTCTCCATGCCGCTGTATGTAAGAGAAAACAGCATCGTAGTCAGAGGAAACTGCGACACCAAACCGGATTATGACTACGCGGACCATGCAAACGTATGCGTATATCAGTTAAAAGACGCAGCTGAGACAAAGGTTTCGGATATCCACGGAAACACCGTATTCACCGTGAAAGCAGTCAAAGACGGCGATGCAGTGAAAGTATCCGTAGAAGGCGCACATACCGAACTGAAAGTAGAAGTATTCGTCGGAAACGAGAAGAAAGAGGCTGTGCTGGCAGCAGATGCGAACGAAGTTGTTGTTGCATAAGCATCGGAATGTAAGAATATAGGGAGGGAGAGGCACGGAAAAGCAAATTTTTCTGTGACCTCTCTTTTCAAAAAAGGAGAATAAAACAATGCGTTTTCAGACAAAAAATGGTGTGTTAATTGCACAGGCAAACGGAGAAACACTGCGGATTGAGCCGTGGGGAAAAGATTCCTTACGTGTCCGCGCAACGATGCTTCCGGGATTTTCCGGAAAGGACTGGGCGCTGACCGAAGTGCCGGAAAAAACAGAGGCAAAAGCAGAGCAGTTTGCGGTCGATCATCTGGAAATCGACGGATCGATGGGAAAAAGAACCAGCGCATCCATCACCAATGGAAAAATCCGTGCTGTGGTCAACTTTGCAGGAGTTATCACCTTCTACAAAGAAGAACAGGAAATTTTAAGAGAATATCACCGTTGCTACGACGGAACGATCAGCAAAGAGAGCCGCTGCTTAAAAACGGTCAACCGTGAGTGGAAAGGTGTGATCGGCGGAAGCGAATACGGCCTGAACCTGAAATTTGAGAGCAACGACGAAGAGAAAATTTTCGGAATGGGCCAGTATCAGCAGAAATACATGGATCTGAAGGGATGCACCCTGGAGCTGGCGCAGCGGAACTCCCAGATCAGCGTACCATTCGCCGTATCCAGCTTAGGATATGGTATGCTGTGGAACAATCCGGCTGTCGGACAGGTAACCTTCGGAAAGAACTACACCGAATGGACTGCACGCTCGACCAAAGATATGGACTACTGGCTGACCGCAGCCGATACACCGAAAGAGATCCTGGAAAATTACACCGCAGTGACCGGCCGCGCGCCGAAATTCCCGGAGGACCGTATGGGCCTGTGGCAGTGCAAGCTGCGCTACCGTACGCAGGAGGAAGTGCTTGAAGTGGCACGCCGCTACCAGAAGGAAGGCATCAAAATCGATCAGATTGTCATCGATTTCTTCCACTGGACCGTACAGGGCGACTGGAAATTCGATGAAAAATACTGGCCGAATCCAAAAGCCATGGTGGACGAACTGCATTCCATGGGAATCAAAGTTATCGTTTCCGTATGGCCAAGCGTAGACCGGAAGAGCGAGAATTTCTGGCCGATGCTGGACCGCGGCCTGCTGATTAAAACAGAGCGCGGCGCCCTGCAGACGTATGATTTCCAGGGGGACTGCGTGGAAATCGATGTGTTCAACCCGGAAACCAGAAAATACGTCTGGGAAGTCTGCAAGAAAAACTATTATGATTTTGGAATCGATGCCTTCTGGCTGGACAACTCAGAACCGGATTTCGGCGTTTACGATTTCGATCATTACCGCTATATCGACGGACCTGCTCTTTCCTGCAGCAATATCTATCCGCAGCTGTACAGCCGTGTCTTCTATGACGGCATGAAAGCAGAAGGAGAAGAAAATATTGTAAACCTGCTTCGCTGCGCCTGGGCCGGAAGCCAGAAATACGGAAATGTTGTATGGTCCGGCGATGTGCCGAGTACCTTTGAAGCCTTCTATGATCAGCTCCAGGCCGGCCTTAATATGGGTCTTGCCGGCATTCCATGGTGGACAACCGATATCGGCGGCTTTATGACAGATGATGTCAACGACCCGGATTTCCAGCAGCTTCTGATCCGCTGGTATGAGTTTGCCGTTTACTCTGCTGTTTTCCGTATGCACGGCGATCGCGGACCGCACAACATTCCACCGCTCGATGACCGTGATTTTGGCGGCGGCTACCTGTATATCGGCCAGTCCAATGAATTGTGGAGCTATGGAGAAGAAAATTACCGGATCATGAAAAAATATTACGACATCCGCATCAGCATGCACGATTACATCAAACAGCTGTATGACGAAGCATCCGAAAACGGTTCTCCGCTGATCCGTACCATGTTCTACGAGTTCCCGGATGACAAAAAATGCTGGGAGCTGCAGGATCAGTATATGTTCGGAAGCGAATACCTGGTAGCGCCGATTTTCCATCTGAGCGAGTTTGAGCGTGAAGTATATCTTCCGGAAGGACGCTGGGAAGACACCAGAGACGGAAAAGTGTACGAAGGCGGACAGACTATCCGTGCCGCTGCACCGATCGATTCGATTCCGGTATTTAAGAAAATGGCATAAGATCGTGTAAAAAGGTCAAAAAAGAAAACAGTACAGAAGACACACACAGCGTGGGGACTTTTCTGTACTGTTTTCTTTTCGACTCTAACTGCGCATCAGATATCCATATTTGCGCATCTGTCGGCGTATGATCTGCTCAACACGCTGGCGGATTTCCAGAGGATAGTAATCGGCCAGAGAATCCAGTTCCGTGCAGACATCTTTTGCAGTAAAGGAAAAGTGAAGCTGGATACCGTATAATTCCTCCGCAGCATCCAGCTGTGTATCAAAATCAGAGCTGAAAGGTTTGGCTTCGATGCGTTCTATACAGACATCCATCGGCAGATCCAGAGGATAGTCATTGCTAATGTCTGCAAACAGGCATAAACCCTGATCGAATAGAGGACTTGGAGAATATTGCTCTGTTTCTGTATCATATAGAACAGCGATGTTGTTGGTGTGCCGGTCTTCATTCAGAAAGAAGGCATCAATTTCCAGCATAGCGGTCAAATATGCGCCGAAGTTCTGAATTCCCGTCATGTTTTCTAACTGGGCTGCCAGAAAACGAATGCGTTCCGCAGGTTCTGAAAAAGCAGCAAGTGAGATTGCCAGACTGTCTCCGGTATTCTGACGGTACAGTTTTTCCAATGGGATCAGCATCTGATTTGCTTTTAGAAAATCAGGACTGGAACAGCCACTGCGGAGAGTGCCGCGGTATGCAATCCGAACAGGCTGATACAGGACAAACGGATGGGAAAGAGTGCTTTTTTGCAGTAAATGAGACACCAGTGTCTCCGAGAGTCCCTCATATCCCATATAGTCGGATTTGTACCAGATATTACCGATTTTCCACTTGAGCTGGTCCCCTTTTGAGGTGTGATCTGTTTTTTTGACAGGCAGCTGATTATCAAGACGGATCTGTTCCATGGCGTGCCTCCTTATTCTTCAGAATCAGGATCCATTGCTCGTCACCGGCCATTCGCCCATCTGTTTTTTCAATGATAAGCAGCGGATCATAAAAGGGAAGTCCCATTTCTTTTAAAATATCTTTGGCATGATCGCGTGTTTTGGGAAAACAGCGGCTTTCCAGAAACCAGGTAAAATCATCCCAGGTCGGATGCTCCACAACGCCAAAGGCACGAAGCGGAATTTTTTTTGTGTAATTCTGGATTGCAATTTTCTCATGACGGAAGTCGATATCAATCGTTGTGCAAAGCTGATCGCGGTAAAGAAAACACATCCGCGTTTTGACATCGGGATCCGTGCTGAAACAGTGAGCACGGGCAATTTGATTGTATACTGTCTGCCTGCTGACCTGAAAGGTGCGCGCGATCTCGGCAATACTTTTTCCCTGCTGCTGCATGGCAGCCATCTGAATGATTTGCGGCAGCGAAAAAGCTGGTTTTCTTCCAGCCGCATGGCGCAGTGCTTCTTTTTTCGCTAACTGCTGGTATTGTTTCGCGTCTTTGGAAAGCTTGCGCAGCTCCTTTGGGTCCGTTGTTCCAAAGATCTCGTAAATCTGTTGCTCAAATGTGTTTTTCATGCAATCACCTCGTTTCTGCCATTACTGTATCACAGAGATCTGAAAGCGTCAAGAAATCATTTATTGACAAAAAACGAACTGATTGAGAAAAGTTACGGCTCGCAGATGTCTGAGAACAGCAATCATGGCGATGAAAGAACTTCCCTGCAGTGCAGGCAAAAGCTTGACAGAAAAAAGAAAAATAGCGTAAAATAAAGAAGCAGTACAGAGAGGCACGCAAACCGTGGGATTTCTGTGCTGTTTTTTTAGCAAAAAGGGAGGGTTTCAAAATGAATGAACTGGTTGAACTGTTAGACGAACTGCAGAAAAAAGCAAAAGCAGACTCTATTCTGCGTGAAAAACTGCTTCAGACAAGGGAAAATCCGAATCCAATCCACGCATTCTGCGAAATCTGCCATGCCTATGGCGTTTCCATCTATGAAATGGATCTTGCCATGGCAGGTGAAGAATTTTACGCAGAAATCAAACGCAGCACCAATGGCGGCGGAGAAAATTCCCCGGCGCTTGAAGGGGAAGATGACTTCTATGAGCTGTTTCTGGCAGCGTTAGAAAATATATGATTTTTTGCGAAGAATGTAAGTATTGATGAGTGTGGAAAGCTGCATGGACAGTGCCTGATGAACCTGCGAAGGGCTTGCCATGTCGTAGATGACACCGTCAAAAACTTCGAAGCGTTTCTCTTCTGGAAGCATTTCATACTGTTCCAGCGTGACTTTTTCGAGCTGTGGTTGAAGAACTGGCGTCATAAAATACACATCTTTTCCCAAAAATGAAATGAAATCGCTTAAAATTCTTTCTTTAAATGTTCTGCGAGAATCGTATCGTAATCGCCTTCGATTTCCTCATCGCGCCCTGCATACCGCAGATTGGTCTCCACGCCGACCGGCTCCACATCGTCTGCAAATTCCCAGATATGATACCGCAGACCGCGGTGCTCAAAGTCGATGCTTCCGCAGTTGTCCTCTTCGACATAAGAAAAAGAGATGTTCTTCTCGTTTAAAACAGATTGAATTTCTGGCATATGCATAAAACTATAATCCTCCTAATCGTTGTTGATATATCTGTTATTAGTATAGGGCAATGGCGGAAAAAATTCAATCTACAAGCTTTTCGATAACAGTATACGTGTCTGAGAGGTTATAAATTAGTGGCGAAAACCCATAGGTTTGCCTGTGGGATGAAAGCCACATATTTTTTACTTGGTTTTTACATAGAATAGATGTATAATATATGCATAGATAAAAAGGAGGTTAAGTGCATGGGAAGACCGAAATCAAACAATGTACAAATTAACATTTCAATTCCTATGGAGTGGAAAAAAGAACTGGAAAATATTGCTCGTATCTATTCTGTTGAGGAAGGGAAAACAATTACATTCCTTGATTTAATGCGTCGAGGAATTCAGGAAAAGTATCAGTTAGGAGAACAGAATGATGAGCAGGAAACCCTATCATAGTGCTTCGCATTGCAAGTATCTGATACAATATCATATTATCTGGTGTCCAAAATTTAGATTTTCTGTATTACATGGGAAAGCAGATATGACTCTCAAACAGATACTACAAAAAATATGCGAGGATTACGGATATAGAATTAAAGCACTTGAAGTAATGCCGGACCATATCCATATTTTTGTAGATGTGCCACAAACAGTCGCTCCCTGCGATGTGGTTAGAACACTCAAAAGTAAAAGTGCGATTGAATTATTTAAGGCATATCCAACACTGAAACGGTTTTATGCAAGATGTGGTGTTTTATGGTCGAGGGGATATTTTATATCTACAGTGGGACAGATAAGTGAAGCAACAGTAATGCAGTATATAGAGGAACAGAAAAGTCATGAATGAGAAGGAATATAAGAAAAGCCTAAGACAATTTCATAAACATTCTGACAGACATATCCTGGTCGTAGAAACCGATATGTCTTTTTCTGATATACAAAAGGTGGTAGCTCTTTCTGATAAGATTCGAAAAGCAGGAAATGAACTGGTTGGTCTTATGAGAAAGAATTACGACCAGCTTATCCGTACGAAAAGGTATCGGAAAGTACGGAAACTTTATGGTGCTACAGAAGAGAAAAAGAAACGAAAAGTACTTGCCCGTCAGCTGAATGAAATGCAAAAGCAATATCATGTTACATGGGATGATTGTAGAACATCTATGATACCAATCGGTAAAAAATATGGGATTGATGCTATATTTGCACTTACAAAAGCCGAAGATATTTGGAGAGGGATAGAAAAATGCTTATATGCAAATGGTAAGACACTCCACTTTTCTAAATATGGAGTGTTGCCCTGTATTCGAGCCAAACAAAGGAATCGTGGGATTCCAATTTCTGTGAAAGAGAATCAATTGCAATTTAAATTTGGTAAATCTACGTTTGGAATACAACTGAAAGATAGATTTCAATCGGATGAAATTCACGCTGTTTTGGATTACCTTGCTGAACCTGAAATAATAGATAAGAAAGCAATCCAGATATTTGCAGAGAAAGCGTATTGTATCAATACTTACAGACCCTGCTATGCTACGCTTGTACCAAAGTTGATTCGTGGGAAATACAGAGTGTATTTGCACTTAACGATTGAGGGGAAAGCAAAACCGAAATATGACAGATTTGGGAATCCAAGGCATAAATTTGGAAAAGGTATCATTGGTGCGGATATTGGAACGCAGACCGTTGCTTATACATCGGATACGGAGGTTGGTCTTAAAAACTTATCCGAAAGAGGGAACAGTATTCAAAAATCCGAGCGATTAGAAAGAATTTATTATTGTGCAATGGATAGAAGCAGACGAGCGACCAATCCACAGAATTATAATAAGGATGGTACGATTAAAAAAGGTCGAAAGATTTGGAAATACTCGAATCATTATAAAAGACTGAAAGCGAAACACGCAGAATTATGCCGTATTAATGAAAGAAACAGACAGCTTGCGATAAATGAAGATGCCAACTATCTAAGAAGCCTTGGAGATGTGTTGATTACAGAGCCTAAAAATGCCAGTAAACTTATGAAACGAGCGAAAGAGACTACGAAAAACAATAAAGGTAAGTTTAACAAGAAAAAGCGTTTCGGTAAATCAATAAAGAATCGATGCCCTGGTGGATTTCAAACGACAATAGAAAAGAAATTTGAAGTGTCTGGTGGCAGATATATAGAAGTGGCGAGCAATTATAGAGCAAGTCAATATGACCATACCGCAGATGCTTATGTCAAAAAGAAGTTGTCGGATAGAATGTATCATTTAGTGGATGGAACATTGGTACAGCGAGACTGGTATTCCTCATTTTTACTATACTGTTACGATGATAAAATAGAAGAGATAAATAAAACAAAATGTAGAACAGAATTTGAAAAACATTACAAGAGGGAAAAAGCCTTAATTGAATGGATTCAGGCGAATCAGATTAAAATTTTAAATAGTGGAATAAAAACAGCATAAATGAAATACGTTAGGGAGATTGACGATACTTCCTTATCAAAAGATAGAAATTTGCCGTCAATGTGGTCGTAGGACTGCCCGGCAATAAAAGTCCTTACTCAAATAGACTTACACTTGTATTCCAAAGTCTGAGAATGATGTACGATTACAAGCTAAACTTGGTAGTAAGAACCCCACGGGCTTGCCCGTGGGAGTCGTCAGCCGTTCGGATATGGAATGTCCTATACGACCTTTGACGTAGCAACAGAAAATGCAGCGTGGAAGCCGGATGCAGAGCCAAAAACAATCACAGTAACCGTAAAAGTAACAAACACCGGCTCCTGTGCCGGAAAAGAAGTTGTACAGATTTACGCTGCCTGCCCGTTTGGAAAACTGAAAAAAGAGAGAAAACGTCTGGTCGCTTTTGGAAAAACAGCACTGCTGCAGCCGGGAGAATCCGAGACACTGCACCTTAAGGTACCAACTGTCCTGCTGGAATCCTACCGGACAGGCAAAGCCGTATACTGTATGGAGGCCGGAGACTATGATTTTCTGGTCGGAACCTCAAGCCGGGATGTAACCCTGGCTGCGAGACTGACACTTGATAAAACCGTGGAAACCGAGCATCTGACCAACATCTGCCCGCTGCTCGACGCATTAAAGGAAATTCAGCCGGAAGAGGAAAAAGAGGAGCGCTGGAGAGCAGAACGGGAGCAGATGTGGGAAGAAAAGAAAGCAGAAATCCCGCTGCTGTTCCTGGACGAAAAAGGTCTGATCCGCGATGGAAAGAGTGCCGAAGAAATGTATAAAATTCTGAAATTCGGAGAAACAAATGCAGCAGAAGCAAAGGAATGCGATGCCAACGGCTGTGAATTTGAAGCAGAAACAACAGAAGCGAAAGAGGACGCCGGAAACTGCAAATGTGGAGCAGAACAGCCGAAATGGGAAGAAAGACGGCGCAGGGCAATGGAAAAAGCCGCCGAACTCGCTCAGAAGCTGACACCGGAAGAAAAAACGGCTCTTGTCTGCGGCCGCAGCAGCGGAAGCAAAGAAATCATCGGAGCCGCCGGGATCGCACCCCTGCCGTTACCGTACCGGGTGCAGCCGGGGAGACAACCGCCTCCTTGCTGGAAAAATACGGTGTTGCCAATGTCATTCTGGCTGACGGGCCGGCAGGCATCCGCATCACCTCCCATTATCAGAAAAATCCGTCGGACGGCAGTGTTTACAAAATGAACATGTATCAGCGTCTCGAGAACCGTATTTTTGGAACCGAATTCCTCCACACCGACGGAGAAGATTATTATCAGTACTGCAGTGCGATCCCGGTCGGAACGCTTCTGGCGCAGACATTCGACACAGAGCTTCTCGAGGAAGTAGGCCGCATGATCGGCGCAGAGCTGGAGGAGTTCGGCGTGACCCTCTGGCTTGCACCGGGCATGAACATCCACCGCAATCCGCTCTGCGGACGCAACTTCGAATACTATTCTGAGGATCCTGTATTGACAGGTCTTTGTGCTGCAACAGAGACGAAAGGTGTTCAGTCTCAAAAAGGAAAGGGAACAACAATCAAACATTTTGCAGGAAATAATCAGGAAGACAACCGTATGTTTACGAATGCACATATCAGCGAGCGTGCGCTGAGAGAAATCTATCTGAAAGGATTTGAGATTGCGGTAAAGACAGCTCAGCCATATGCGATCATGACTTCCTACAATCTGATCAACGGAGTTCATTCAGCAAACAACTATGACATGCTGCAGAACATCGCACGTGATGAGTGGGGATTTGAAGGTCTTGTGATGACAGACTGGTATACTTCACAGGATACAACAGAGATGGGAATGGTATCACCATCCGGAAAATATAGTCATTCCAGCAGTGTACAGTGCATTAAAGCAGGAAATGACCTTCAGATGCCGGGATGTCAGCAGAATGTGGATGATATCGTAGAAGCAGTGAACGAAGGAAAAGAAATTACCAAAGCAGATTTACAACGCTGTGCGAAACATATTTTAAGTGTTGCACTTAAGACAATGTAAAACCACCTCGGTAATATGGAAATTGAGAGTCTTTTTCGTATTACTCAAAAATTAATAAACGATATCGTATAAGATCAAGCCTTTTGTGTCGCAGGATGCAGAAGGCTTTTCCTTTCCTTCCAGGATTGCATTGATACATTCGACGGGTCTTTTCCCTATGCCGATATCCAAAAGCGTTCCCAGAATAAATGGAGCCATCTGATAGAGAAAATCATTGGCTGTCATACGAATATAAAGCGTAGACTCTTCTGTGACAAAAGTAATTGTTTTTATTTCTTTTTCGGTTCCTTTCTTTTTTCGAATCGAAGAGAAATGTTTAAAATCATGCGTTCCAAGTAATGAGTGGGCAGCGGTTTCCATAAGAAGAATATTTGGAAGTTCTGCTGTTTGTTCAGGTGGCAGATCAAATAATGAATCTGATAACAGATCAGTTAATCGACCGCGATAGTTTTTGTGGAACAGGTCATAGATCGGTGATAAATCCATGGCATATTCATAAGTGATCTCGCGTGCATTTAAGTCTGCTCGAAAGCGTTCGGGTGTTGATACTGCATCTAAAACGGCAATATCCTGTGGAAGATACTGGTTCAGAACAGTTTTAAATTCTGCAGGAGTCAGTTGGCTTTCCGTAAGAAAATTGACTGTGAGATTCCGAGCATGAACTCCCGGTTCTGTTCGGAATCCGGAAAATAAAGTGACAGGAGTTCCTGTTACTTTTTCTAATACATTTTCAATTTTATAAGATACTGTACGATCATTGTGGTCTTTTTCCGGGCGTTTCCAACCAAGATAACGTGTACCGTCATATTGGAGTGTTAATTTAATATTCTGCATATATCGTTCTCCATTTATAAATAATGTCTGTTTCCAGACAAGTCATCCTTTGTATTTTAACTGATGCAGATGGAAATGTATAGAGAAAAGAAGAGAAATAAGACTGCAAAGGCGAAGAGAGTGATTCTGATTTTATTTAAAATGTTTCCGAAAGATATTTTTGGTCATTTCCATCATGCGGTCAATTTGATTTTGTTCTTCTTTGCTTTTACCTTCTTTTAATACTTCAAGAATTAATGAAACTTCATCCGGATTGAAACGAAGTCCCTGTCGGTTTGCATTTGTGATAAGTGCGAGCATGACCGGGGCAAGTTCATTTCCGGATTTTCCTTTCGTCTGTTTCGCGGCTGTCCTGATCAGTTCCAGCTTGAGAGGATCGATCGTTTTCATTGCAGGATGGTTCATCCAGGTTTCCATTGTTAAGATCTCCTTTCGGTGAGTTATTGTTTATAGTGTCTTCTGGCTCTTCATCAGAAGGTGGAGCAGATGAAAAGAATTGTGTAAACATATCTGCCATAGACATCATCTCTTTTATGTTTTTGAAAGTAGAAAAGAGCTGTTTTTCTTCTGATGTGAGATAAGGTGACAGATGGTCAAAAATAGAATCTGCGTTGTCTTGAAAAAGACTTTCTATTCCTCGTCCAGAAGAAAAGTCACAGGCAGAAAGTGCATCATAACTGACAGGAGCCTGATGGTGAAGAACATTTTGCAGTTCGATGAATTTAATGAAGACGGCAAGCATGCTCTGTGTAGCTGGCGGGAAAAGAGGAAGGAAAAGTTTCAGCATGCGAAGTCCGGAAGCAGTTGCTTCGTCAAAGGGGGTCATAGGCGTCGGTGTTTTCAAAAAAATAAACCCTCCTGACTTTCAGCTGAACTGATACATATATATGAAATGCAGAAAAAATATATTCCTGTTCATGAATATAGATGTGTGAAAAATCGGATCATGCGTATACTGAATTAAAGACCTTTTGTAATCAGGGGCATATCTTAATAATAAGATATGCCCCTTCTTTGTTATTTGCATTTTTCCTTTATCTTTGATAAAACATACGTTCAAAAAAACATGAAAACAAAACTGATAGAAAAAGCAAAACAAATAAGCACTGAATATAAATTTGGAGACTTCTTCCGTAACTTTCTTGCTGTCATATTGGGTATTATCATCACCTTTGCAGGAAGCGACTGGATTACAGAACACAATGCCCAAAAAGAAGTGAAGGAATCCATACTATTGGTAAAAAGTGAATTGCAAACGAACCGTGAAGATATAGCATATATAAAAGAATTAGTAGAACTGGAACAAAAAGGCGCCTTATATCTATTGGAATACAAAGGTAGAATACAGGAGGCCGACCCGGATTCTTTACAAAAATATGATAGATTACCCTTCCAAAGCATTTCTTTTAATGCAATGTACGACGCATTGGAAATGCTCAAAGCTTCCGGCCTCATTCCCAAAATCAAAAACAAAGAACTGACTGTGCAAATTTTGACCGCCTACGCTATAGTCAGGAACAGCCAAAGCGCTTTCGATTCATACGGCAACATAAAACAGCGTTGCCTGGAAGAGTTGATGAAAGTCCCCGATGTCAAAAAAAGAATGAATTCCACCAACTATATTGATTGGAATTTCTACTTCAAATATCCAGAAGGAGTCGCTCTCATACAGCAAATCCCCCAAATACAAAGTACTGATATTTACCAAAATCATTTGAAAGCAATAGACAAAGTCATTGCAGCCATTGATGAAGAATACAACCAATAAAATCTCAATCACATACTTATGAAAAACAAGCTGAAAAAAATCTTTGTCTGCCCCACCGTTAAAAGGCGATTGGGAGATTTTATCTGTAACTTCACAGCAGTTGTATTAGGCATCTTACTGACCTTTGCCGGCAGTAACCTCATTGAAGAACATAAAAAACAGAAAGAACTTAAGGATGCACTATTACTGGTCAAAAATGAGATGTTACTCAACCGGGGATACATGACACAGATGATGGAAAGAGAAGAATTTGAAAAACAAGGAGCTTCATATCTGCTTCAGCACAAGGAAAACATTGCAAAGGCAGCACCCGACTCTTTAGAGAAATATGGGAATTTACCCTTTCAGACACAGACCTTCATTTACATTAACGATGCAATGGAAATGCTTAAAACGTCCTCGCTCATGTCTGCCATCAGAGACAAGGAACTTGCGACTCAAATCATTAAAACATACAATGCAATAAAAGGCTCCTATGAAACCTTTAATTCATTTATGGAAATAAAGCAAAAGAAGGTTGATAAATTAATCAATAAACCGGAGGTACAAAAATTCTTGACCAATGATGCAGATTACTCAACAGCAGAAGAATGGACTTTTTTCTTTAAATTTCCGGAAGGAATCCAGTTAATTCAGCAGATATATTTCACCCATGACAGTCCAACCCGTATGTACAACAGATTTATCAAGCAGATTGATGAAACGGCATCTGCCATTGACGAGTTCTACAAATAGTGGCCAATTTGCGATTCAAACAAACAAAAAGCCCCATTTCTTATACAAAGAAATCGGGCTTTCTATTTATAGCGTACTTATTTATGCTTCTTCAGCAACCACCTCAAAAGGAACTTCTACAGAAACTTCCTTGTGCAACTTAACGATAGCCTTGTAGTTGCCAACTTCTTTCACAGCATCCTTCACAACGATAATCTTACGATCGATATTGTGACCCAATTTAGCCAGCTCTTCAGCAATCTGGATGTTACCAACAGAACCGAAAATAGTACCAGTGGAGCTAACCTTAGTAGCAATCTTCAATGATACACCTTCCAGCTTAGCAGCCAGTTCTTCAGCATCCTTTTTGATTTTCTCCAGCTTGTGAGCACGTTGTTTCAGCTCTTCAGCCAACATTTTCTTTGCAGAAGGAGAAGCAATGACAGCTT
>OGPJ01001197.1_pt1 | contig 19039 bp, 13 predicted proteins | sample 1552831 | NCBI WGS metagenome assembly OGPJ01 (sample SAMEA2579914, study PRJEB22360) | human gut metagenome | biome: human gut; feature: human-associated habitat; material: faeces | place: Denmark | collected 2008/2010
AAGCCGTTGGGCGGCATCGATTTCGGCGAACCCGTGCTCAACACGTATCCGGTCAATGAAAACGTGACCCTGCTGCGCGCGGACGGCGGCCAGGTACAGCTCGCGACCAACGATTATGGCAAGGGCCGCGGCGTGTACATCTCCGGCCTGCCCTATTCGGCGGCCAACGCCCGACTGCTGGAACGCGTGCTGTTCTACGCTTCCCACAACGAAGACAAGTATGCGGCCTGGAGCTCGTCCAATCCGGAATGCGAAGTGGCACACTTCCCCGAGCAAGGGCTGTATTGCGTAATCAACAACACCGATCAGCCGCAGAAGACCACGGTGACTTTGGCCGACGGCACCACCGAGGACTTCGACCTGCCTGACAGCGGTATCGCCTGGCGTGAAGCCTGATCCCACGTTTTGGAGAACGGACCCATCATGACTGAAAGCAATGAAGTTTTATTCGGCATCGCCTCGCATTTTGCGCTGGAAGGTGCCGTGACCGGTATCGAACCTTACGGAGACGGCCACATCAACACCACCTATCTGGTGACCACGGACGGCCCCCGCTACATCCTCCAGCAGATGAACACCAGCATCTTCCCCGATACGGTGAATCTGATGCGCAATGTCGAACTGGTCACCTCCACTCTCAAGGCTCAGGGCAAAGAGACGCTGGACATTGTGCCCACCACCTCCGGCGCCACCTGGGCCGAGATCGATGGCGGCGCATGGCGCGTCTACAAGTTCATCGAACACACCGTGTCGTACAACCTCGTGCCGAACCCGGACGTGTTCCGCGAGGCCGGCAGCGCATTCGGCGACTTCCAGAACTTCCTGTCCGAATTCGACGCCAGCCAGCTGACCGAAACCATCGCCCGCTTCCACGACACCCCGCATCGTTTCGAGGACTTCAAGGCCGCCCTCGCCGCGGACAAGCTCGGCCGCGCCGCCGCATGCCAGCCGGAAATCGACTTCTATCTGAGCCACGCCGACCAGTATGCCGTCGTGATGGATGGGCTCAGGGACGGTTCGATTCCGTTGCGCGTGACCCACAACGACACCAAGCTCAACAACATCCTCATGGACGCCACCACCGGCAAGGCGCGTGCGATCATCGATCTCGACACCATCATGCCCGGCTCCATGCTGTTCGACTTCGGCGATTCCATACGCTTTGGTGCGTCCACTGCTCTGGAAGACGAAAAGGACCTCAGCAAGGTGCATTTCAGCACCGAGCTGTTCCGTGCCTACACGGAAGGATTCGTGGGCGAACTACGTGGCAGCATCACCGCGCGCGAGGCCGAACTGCTGCCGTTCAGCGGCAACCTGCTCACCATGGAATGCGGCATGCGCTTTCTCGCCGACTACTTGGAAGGCGATATCTACTTTGCCACCAAGTACCCCGAGCACAATCTGGTGCGCACCCGCACCCAGATCAAACTCGTGCAGGAGATGGAGCAGAAGGCCAGTGAAACCCACGCCATCGTAGCCGACATCATGGAGGCTGCCAAGTGAGCCGTCAGTCGAACCATACCCGAACCAGCATGATGGGGGCCGAGCAATGAGCGATCAGCTGACCGAGGTATACGCCAGCATCGACGCCCTAGTCGATTACGCCTTGGATCATCTCGACCTCGATCCACGCAACGCAGACTGGACCCGCAACCAAATCTTCGCCCTCTTCCACCTGGATTCCTACCCCGGACCCAAAACCACAACGTCGGCGGCGTCAGTGTCAGACGCAGTCCAAGACATTGTCGGCAGCCGAAGCCAGGCCCCCTATGGCGAAAAGACCCCCGACCCCCTACTCGCCGCCTTCCGCGCCGCCGCCACAACCGCCGGCCTCTTCGATCCGGAGGAAGGCCTGGCCTACGCCGACACCATCATGGGCATCCTCTCCGCCAACCCCGCCGATCTCGACGACCGGTTCCTGCTCATCGAGCACAGGGACGGCGGCATGGCCGCCATGCAATGGTTCTACGACTACTGTGTGGCCAACAATTATGTCAAGCGTGCCCAGCTCGACCGGAACCCGCGCTTCGACTCGCACGGGCTGACGGTGACCATCAACCTCGCCAAACCCGAATTCAAGAACATGAAGAAGGCGGCGGCCGGCAACGCCGTGTCCGGCGGCTACCCGAAGTGCACGATCTGCCATGAGAACGAGGGCTTCGCCGGACGTGACAAGCGCACGCTGCGCACCCTGCCGGTCACGCTCGGCGGTGAGTCATGGTTCTGGCAGTTCTCGCCCTACGGCTACTTCGACCAGCACGGCATCTGCGTGAACACCGACCACACGCCGATGCATGTGGACCGCGACACCTTCGGCCATCTGCTCGACTTCGTGGACCGCTTCCCCGGATACTTCCTCGGATGCAACGCCGCGCTGCCTCGCATCGGCGGCTCGGTGCTCGCCCACGACCACTACCAGGGCGGCGGCGAACTGTTGCCGATGCACAAGGCCGCCACTTGGGCCGCCTTCACGCTCGCCGACTATCCGGACGCTGTGGTCGAAATCCTCGACTGGCCCGGTACCGCCGTGCGTGTGGTGTCGAAAAACCGCCAGAGCATCATCGACGTATCCGACATCATCCGCGAGGCATGGGTCGGTTATGACGACGCGGCGAACGGCATCGCCAGCCATGACGCGGACGGCAACCGCCAATCCGCCCTCTCGCCCAGCGCGATCATCACCGAACGTGGCTATGAGATGAGTCTCATCTTCCGCAACAATGCGATCAGCGACGAGTACCCGGAAGGTATTTTCCATGCACACCCCGAATACTGGCCGGTCAAGCAGGAGCCGATTGGACTGATCGAAGCCCAAGGCCTGTTCATCCTGCCCGGACGGCTCGTCGACCAGCTCGGCATCGTCGAGGAGGCGCTCGCCGAAGGCCGCGATTTGCCCGATGAAGTCAGCGAATTCAGTCTCGAATGGGGCGAACTCGCTGAAACATTGGCCGGAAACCGCGACCGCGAGGCCATCCACCAAGCCGTACGTGACGAGCTCGGCAGCGTCTGCTACCGCATCCTCGGCAACACGGCCGTCTTCAAGCAGAAAGCCACCACGCAAACATTCCTCGAAAGTCTTGGTTTTGCCGCTAGGTGAAACAGGTCAAGTGAAGTAAGCTCAATACTGAAGGAAAACCGAAGGCAAGTCCTTCCAAAGGAGGAGATATGACTACTGTTCTGGTTACGGGCGGTGCTGGATTCATCGCCACCCACACCGACATCGAACTGCTCGACAAGGGCTACGACGTTATTTCCGTAGATAACTACGGCAACTCGTCTCCCGTGGCGCTTGAGCGCGTCGAGCAGATCACCGGCAAGCCGGTCAAGCGTTACGACGGTGACGTGCGCGATGAGGCGCTTATGGAACGCGTCTTCACCGAAAACAACATCGATTGGGTCATTCACTTCGCCGGTCTCAAGGCCGTGGGCGAGTCCGTGGCCAAGCCGATCGAATACTACGACAACAACCTGTACTCCACGCTTGTGCTGCTCAAGGTGATGAAGAAGCACAACGTCAAGAAGATCATCTTCTCCTCCTCCGCCACCGTGTACGGCACGCCGAAGGAATTGCCGATTACCGAGGAGACGCCGACCGGCGGCACCACCAACCCGTACGGCACCTCCAAGCTGTTCCAGGAGCAGATTCTGCGCGACGTGCATGTGGCCGATCCGTCCTGGACCATCGTGCTGCTGCGCTACTTCAACCCGGTCGGCGCGCACGAGTCCGGCCTGCTGGGCGAAGACCCGAAGGGTATTCCGGCGAACCTCACCCCGTACGTGGCCAAGGTCGCGGTCGGCGAGCTCAAGGAAGTCCAGGTCTACGGCGACGACTACGACACGCCCGACGGCACTGGTGTGCGTGACTACATCCACGTGGTCGACCTGGCCAAGGGTCACGTGGCCGTTATTGACCACATCGACAAGGAAGGCGTGTTCGTCTACAACCTGGGTACTGGCCACGGCTACTCCGTGCTTGAGGTTATCAAGGCTTACGAGAAGGCCGCCGGTCATCCGATTCCGTACGCGATCAAGCCGCGTCGCCCCGGTGACATCGCCGCCTGCTACGCCGACGCTTCCAAGGCGGAGAAGGAGCTTGGCTGGAAGGCCGAGCTGACCATCGACGACATGGCCGCCTCCTCCCTCAACTGGCAGACCAAGAACCCCAACGGTTTCCGCGACGCGGAGTGATATGAGCAGATGAGCTCCCTCTGATGAGGGAGCTCATCTGTCGTTTATCACACAATGCGCCTATCGGCGGCCCAGCGGGTGAGCTCGGTGCGATTCGAAAGCTGAAGCTTTCGCAACACCGAGCTCACGTGCGTTTCGACCGTCTTGATCGAAATGAACAGTTCGGCCGCCACCTCTTTATACGTGTAACCACGCGCGATCAGCCGCATGACCTCCTGCTCGCGGGCGGACAGCCGGAGGGAGCTCCCATCAGGAGCCCGGCCCGCACCACCAGCGCCGCCATCAGCCCCCGCCGCCGGCACACCTTGGAAGGCCGAAAGCACAAAACCGGCCAGTTTTGGCGAGAACACGGCATAGCCCTCATGCACCTGCTTGATGGATGAAATCAAATCAGCGCCGGTAATCGTCTTGGTTACATAGCCCTGGGCGCCGGCGCGAATCACCGACCCCACATCCTGCGGCGCATCCGAAACCGACAATGCCAGAAACACGGTAGTGGGGGAGTAGGGCCGCGATTTGGCGAGGATCTCGGCACCGCCGCCACCCTCGCCGCCGGGCACATGCACATCCAGCAACACCACCTGCGGCTTGGTCTGTGCGATCATCGCCACCGAACCGGGCACGTCCGCCGCTTGGCCGACGATATCGAAGGAATCGCGCAACGTGGCGATTACGCCCGCACGGAACATCTCATGGTCATCGACCATGGCCACACGAATCTTGGCTGTCTCGTTCTCGCTCATCGATGTTCTCCCTGCGCCGCTTTCAGCGCGATCGGCATATGCATTCTGACCTCGGTGCCCCAGCCGGCCCTGGACACTATCTCCACTGTACCGCCGCGCCGTTTGATGCGGCCGATAATCGATTCGCGGATGCCCAGCCGGTCGGGCGGAATGGCGTCCATATCGAAGCCTTCGCCATGGTCGCGCACGAACACTTCAACCATCGTGTCGCTGGCCTCGCAATACAAAGACACCGGCTCGCCGCCATGCGTGACCGCATTGACCAACGCCTGACGGGTGGCGTCCAGCAGCGCATCGGTCTGGGCGCTCGGCCGCGCGTCGCCCACGGTGACCACCTCAATCGGCTTGCCGTGCTCGTCCTCCACCTCGGCGGCGATCTGCTTCAATCCGGCTCCCACCGAACGATCCGATGTGGAACGTTCCTGATACAGCCATTCGCGCAGCTCGCGCTCTTGGCTACGCGCCAGGGCGAATACGGTGGTCGGTTCCTCGGAGTTCAGCTGAATCAGCGCCAACGTTTGCAGCACGCCATCATGCAGATGGGCGGTCATGTCCGCGCGCTCCTCTTCGCGCTCCTTCAATGCCTGCTCGTGGGTGAGTCGTTGCAGCATCGCGTTCGCCCACGGCATCACCGCCACCACGATACCGACGATCATCACGAATCCGCTGGCAACAATGCGTCGAGGAGAGGTGCCCCACCCAGGAATGCTGACATTATGCACATACAATGCCCATCCCATGAAAATCAGTGCGATGCCGCCCAACATAGACAACAGCTGCGTGCCTCGCGGACTAAGATTCATCCATGCCAGTGCGATGCCGCCCAACCCTACCAGCAGCGGAAACACAATCTGGACATCCGCACCGGTGCTGGTGAGCAACAGTCCAGTGGCCATCAACGCGAAACCGGCCAATGCCACGACGGCCGGTTTCGGAGCACGTTGGATGGCCTCGGACAATGATTCCGGTGCGGCAGCCGATTCGTCGTCATGAGCGGCAAGTGGCTGATTGCCTCGCGCAAGCGGCGCCTGATTAACGGGCACTGTGCGAGCCGCAGCCGCCACCGGGTCTCCGGCAGGCATGAACACCCACAGGAATACATAAGCGATGATGCCTGCGCCGTAGAGGACGGTCAGTGCGATGAACGCAATCCGAACCCATGCCACGCCGATGCCCAAGTGCAGGGCGATGCCCTTGCACACGCCGGTGAGCCAACGGCCCTGCCGGGGGCGCATCAACGGCATGCGCGCGGGCAGCAATGGTTCGGGAGATGACGTCATACTCCTATTGTGCCGCGCTCAGGGCGTTGCGGCCGGGGTTTTACCCGGTGTTCAGGGAACAATCAGGGTGTTCCCCGAGCGTTGTGGCAGTGGTCGGGCGGTGTAATGGAATCATGAGCAATCCAAACGCGAATCCATATCAGCCACAGCCGCAGCCTGGTCCGCAAAAAAACAAGACATCGCGACGCTTCTTCACTTGGGTGCGATCCAGTGGACTGGTTCGCGGCGACGACCGGTGGATCGGCGGCGTATGCAGCGGCATCGCTTTACGGCTTGGCTGGAGCCCCACATTAGTACGTGCGTTGGTGATTGTATGTACATTGTTCTTCGGTTTTGGCGCAGCTCTGTACGCACTCGGCTGGTTTCTGATGCCGGATGTACGCGATGGGCACATCTTGGCCGAGGACCTCATTGCCGGCCAATGGGACTGGAATTGTCTGGGATGCTTCCTGTTCCTCGCCGTGGCAATCGTGATTCCAGGTGCGGGGTGGGGTTGTATTGCGCTCGCCGCCTTAGCGCTATGGCTGTTGGCCAAAAGCGGCATTCGCCAGCAGGAAGGGTACGGATTCGGGGCATCTGCGCCGCGACCGGTTTCACAGCCTGTGTCATATCCAGCTCCACAGCCTGTCTCATATCCAGCCGCGCAACCAGTACCTCAATCTCCTTTGTATTCAGCTCCGCAACCTTTTCCGCAACCTGTTTCACAACCTGTTTCACAAACCGCGCCTAGTGTTTCACAGCCTGTTTCACAGCCTGTCTATCAGTCGATGCCCAGCGTGATGCCGGGTACTGTGCCCGGCGCGATGCCCGGCACAGTACCCAACGGGCCGTTTGCCCCCGACCGTATGAATGCGACGGCCTATGCCCCCACCGAGTCCAAGCGCCGCAAGCCGGCGGGCCCAATCGTGGTCTTGAGCATACTGGGCCTTACCTTCCTCTCCTTTGCCGGTCTGATGGGACTGATTTGGGTAAACGACATGGGCATTATCGGCATTATGCGTCTGGGCACCATCTGGATTGCCGCAGTATGCATAGTGATGGGGCTGGTGGTCATCATTCTCGGATTCAGAGGACGGCGTACCGGTGGTCTGATTCCTCTCGGACTGGTTGCCGGTGGATGCGCGCTCTGCATGACCATCGTTTCAGGCACGTATGGCGTGTACTACCGTGATCTTGGTGCCAGCGGCATCAATACTGTTGTTTCACTGAGCCAATCTGTCAGTGCGAGAAACAGCGACGGCATGAACGATGTGCAAAAGGATGGCATCTTCGTTGCCGATGCCAGCGATGCCACGTTTGAAACATTGCAGCAAGGTGTGGCGTTCAGCGGTGAAAACTACAACACCGATCAGGCAATCATTGATTGGTCCGATTGGGACAAGACACATGGACCGCACACGGTGAAGATGCTGGATGGCAAAACTTCCATCAGTAATTGCCCGGTCGGTACCATCACCATAGCCGCAACACAGGCGCAAGTGCATATCGTTCTGCCGGATTCCTGCACTTACGCCTTCGGCACCGCCGACTCCTACTACTCCACTTCGAGTGACGTTGGCGGCAAATACGAGATGGTATACAACAACTACATGGGTCCAAGCTTTGTTTTCTTCGAAGCTGAAAGTGCCACCAATGGGCCTGATCACGAATGGTTGTATAAGGAATCCGCCATGCCGGACAACGGCCCAGAATTAAAAATCAATATTCCCTATGTGGTGGAAGCACGTGTCAACGTGGTGTACGCCTCCGATTGGGAAGGCTCTACGTTCCAGCCGCTTGCCGATATATACGACGGCAACAGTACAAGCAAGAACACAACCGAACAATCGGAATGATCAAGCCGTTGCAACTAGGAGATGGAATCATGACTGATGAAACCAAGGAATTCGCCTCCATCGAGGATGCGACACCGACCACGGCCATACCTTCCGAAACCGACGCGACCACCGCGACCACAACCATGGTGACCGTCGATGACCGAACCGATACCACGGTGCTGCCATCCGCAGCGGATGATGACAAAACGGCTGTGCTACCCGTCCCCGACGATCATGCGGATGCGTCGGTCTCGGATGTGGATACGCAGGCAACAGCTGCCTCTCCATCGCCCATCGAACCATCCACAGATCGGATTGCCCTGGAAGCAGTTGCCGATGCCGTGGAGGGGGATGGCGGGCCGATTCCATCTGCCGATGATGTACCGATGTACGCAGCATCTTCAGCGCAACCTTCCTATGAGCAGTCTCAGACCGCCGGCAAACCATGCCAGCCTGGGGGGAGCGCCAAGAACGTCCAGAATGCTAAGGATGTCAAGAGTGCCAAGAACATCCAGAAACAGAGCATCAGCGCGCCTACTGTGGTATTCGGACTATTAGGCGTGATTATCGGCGTGATCGCGCTGGTTTTCGGGTGCATATCTCCGGATCGGATGATTTCGCTGTTCTCGCCGAATCCGCAATTGCTGACGGCTATTATCTGCGCCGTAGTGGGACTTATTCTGGTAATAGTGGCCGTTGTATGGGCCATAGTCGGTGCCGTCAAGAAGAGAAAATAGCGTTACAACCATTGCATTACGGTCCCAGCAGAAGCACATTATGACGGGAGCCGACCGATAAGAGCCGACCGTTCTATGCTGATGGGGGGAGGCATAGTAACTATGAAACGGATTTCGGCGCGGCGGGTAGCGAGCGTCATCGCCACCGCGATGGCGATGACGCTGGTATTCGCCACACTTGGCTGGGCGATGATGCCGCAATGGAACACACGGCCCTACACCAAGCACATCGCTATCGCTTCTGCCGACACCACCATCACCCCTGCCCATGCGAACATTCCCCACGAGGGGCGATATCGTACGCGTGAAACCCGACTATCCATCAAGACCGGCGACGGCGTCACGCTACCCGCCGTACTACGTGAACCGGTCGACGCTCCCGGGCCACGCCCGGCTTGTCTGTTCATTCACGGGTCCGGTACCAGCGGTGCCGAGGATTTCGGCGATATCGCCAACGCCATGGCCTCTGCCGGCATCGTGACCTTGGTGCCGGCCAAGCGCAACGACAACTACACCGTGCTGCATCGCGACTACCCGCGTTTTGCTCGCGAATACGGGCGTTCGCTCGACGTGCTGCGTGGCATAAGCGGCGTGGACCCCGCCAAAACCGGCATCTACGCCGAATCCGAAGGCACCTGGATCGCCACGATTCTAACCTCGAAACGGCAAGACATTGCCTTTGCCATACTTACATCCGCACCGGTGTTCAATGGACGTGAGCAAATGGCCATGGCTGTCAGCGCCTATACGCATGAGGCCGGCGCGCCCAAGCCCGTGGTCAAAGACATGGCCAAATTGATGTCGCTGGACTACGCGCCATTCGATCTGGCCTATGCCGACTTTGATGCCGACCGGTATCTGAAATCCCTCACCATGCCGGTGCTGGTGAACTACGGCACCTACGATACGGCCATGCCCATCGAACAGGGGGCGCAGCGGATCATCGCCACGGCCAACAAGTCCGGCAACGAGAACGTCACCGTACGCTATTTCGCCGGCAACCATCAGATGCGGGCTGGTGAGGGCTTATTCACCCCGAACCTGCCATTGGCCGAAGGCTATACGCAAGCGCTGGAAAATTGGGTGAACGGTGTGACTGCCGGAACCAAAGCCGATGGATGGGCAACGCCCCAAGTCGCCGGTGCGACACCTCACCAGCGCTTCGCCGCGCCGCAACGTACCAGATCCGGTATCGTCGGCTCGCTTGGCGTGCTGGCCGGTCTGATGGTGGCAGGGCCCGTGCTGATCGTGATGGCGGCGATATTGGGTATTGGCTTGACTGTGTTTTCTTGGCTACAGACGTTGCTGGCCGGGCGACGTAGTGTGGCGACTGTGCGGGCCATGCATGCGACGCCGAGTGGGCTGGGAGCCGCCCAACAGCGTACGTTGCACGGCATTGCCGGCTTATCTGCCGGTATCGGCACAGCGGTGATGGTGATTACCGTGCTGTTGTATGGCTATATGAGCGCCGTAGGCGTATCGGCTATGCCTCAACCGCGGCTGTTTGCCGTCGGATGGGTGGTGCTGCGAATAGCGACCATGCTGTTGGTGGTGCTGTTTGCTTGGGAAATGGAACGTGTCTGGTATTGCCGCGCCGATATCGTCGGTGTACGGCGCGTCATATGCGTGATGGTAGCGCTCGGCACTCTCACCACACTGATGACACTGGCATTCTGGGGCCTATTCTCGCTGTAATTCTGCCGATGTGCGCCGGTCAATGGGGCCTGGCGGACAAGCTGCGTTGGTGGTCTGGGTGTGGGGCGATCGGCAGATTGCGTTGGCCTGGGTGTGGCCGGCCGACGTACATCAGTCGGGGTGTCCGGTACACAGTGAATGGCTGAGTATTACGCTTGGGAGGCTTCGGCCTCCTCCAAGGTGTCGAAACCGCCGAGCTGGACCGTGTGCAACAAGGTTTCCTCAGTGATATTGCGTTGCGGGCTGGCTGCGGCCCGCTCGCCAATCATCGTTTCGTAACGTTCGAAGGTCTGGTCGGAATACGTACCAAGCTCGCCGCGCAGATAGGTTTCGAATGAGGTGGCAGATGGTGTGTCTTCGGTGGTGGTGAGTACGCGCATCGCCTCGCCGAGCTTGGGGTAGCGCTCGCGGAAATCCTTGGCCCAGGCGACCTGCTGGGCGATGACCTGTTCCTGACGGGCCACGCGCTCTTCAGAGGGACGCGGAATATACGGCTCTATGTTCTTCGTGAAATCTTCCGGCGCGGTGGAGGCCATCATGCGGCCGTATTTTTCGGTCACGAGGTTGCGGCCCACGTGGTCGGCCGCGTCAAGATCAGCGGCATAGCTGGTGAGTAATGGCCGCTCCCATGTGAGGAACTGGGCCAGCCGCATCTGGTGGAACACCGGCCAGTTGCCTTGGCATGCCGCGCGTCCACCCTCATTGTTGGTGCGCTGGAACTGATCCCATTCATGGCGCACAATAGCCTCGCGCAGTTCATCATCAGTCAGTTCGTTGGTCATCGACGTTCCTTTCACTAATCCTCTGATGAGGGAGATGGCACGGCGAAGCCGTGACAGAGGGAGCTTGAATCTACAAACTTTTAAGCACCGGATCATCAGAGGCGATGTGGTCCTCGACATACGGGCGCTGCCATTCGAGGAAGGTCTCGCCGGACGTGGTCAGGTGTTCGCGTTTGAGTTCCTTGACGATATCCGCCGCAATCTGCTCCACGATATCGTTGATTTTCTTGATTGCTGTAGCCGCGCCCTTGCCGCCTTCGCCGAATCCGGCCCCTCCATAGCAGGCTGCCGAACTCAATCGCATCACGGTTTCCAACTGTTCGCCCACGTTCGGCAACAGCGCGAACATCGAGCCAGACAGCTTGCGCAATGCTGCGAACTGCCACTTGTAATACGGCATATAGCCCACCACCATCGGCACGTTAACCAGGAACACCAACGAGGCGGTGGCCTGCACGAACTCGTGGATGGACAGCCATGCGGCCGCGCCGTCGCCGCGCTTCAACGAACGCGGCAGATTATATTGACCGGCCTGGGCGATCATGCCCAATCGCTTGGAAATCAAGGCAAGCCGCACGTCGTCGGGCATATCCTTGAACCCTTGGCGCGTCTTGGAAAACAGACCGGTGGGGTCTGCGAATACTTCGCCATTGGTGGCTGCGGCCAGAGTCGATTCCTGAAGCATCAGCCACTCATGCGGCGCGGTCTGCGCCGGCGCAGTGCGATACCCGGTGATCGACTCAAAGAAGTCACCGATGCGGAACACGCCGTCACGGCGATTCGCGTCCTGTGCGCGCGGCGTGACGGGGGAGAGCGGTGCATCAATCGGAGTCGTCATCGCTTCCGCCGCATCAGAGGACGCCGCGCCTGACTCGGCAGTGGCGGTATCGTCCGTAGCGGTGCCGGGGGTGGGTGCGTTTGTCGCATCGGGTATGACGGTGGAGCCTGCACCTGCGGAGGGGAATGCCCCGGAAGCATCGGACCTGGCATGCGCCTCGAACGTCACGCGGCCTTGCGCATCCACGCTGAACTTGCGCGGCAGTGCATCGTAATCGGCCTCAAGTTGCTCGCCGATGGTCGCGTAATCCTCATCCGTAAGCCACAGGCAGAAGCGCGGGCCGAAATCGTGGTCCTGCGAATACGTATCATCGAATCCGTAGCATTCCGAGCCATGGCCCACCAGACCGGCGGCGATACGCCCGGCATACTGCGGATACTTCGCCGCAATCATCGGCTTGCCCATCTGCGTCCAGAACGCGCGGGCCAGCTTCAGTCCGGACACCGGGCATGCGGAAACGGCCTCGGCCGCGCCCGCAGAACCGTTCGACACCGAAACGGTGGATGGGGAAGATGTCGCGTCCGCACCGGTCTTGTCCTGTGCCGGGCTGTCCGGCAGCCGTGATCCGGACTGGGGCAGCGCGCCTGCATCGCCGGCAACACCCGCATTGTCAACCGTCACCCCGGCCTTCGCCGCCTCTTCCTCGGCCTGCCGCAGATTGTCGGCGGTGATACGCCAGTAATCGGTGTCCTTGCCGTAACATTCCTCGATCACGGCCAGCGCATGCCGGTATCCAGTAACTGCATCCGCATACCGTCTCTCGGCAAAGCACACCTGCGCGAAGCCCGCCAGTGCGGAGGCATAATGCGCGGAATGTTCCAGATGGCCGGTGCGATAGATTTCCAGTGCCTTGGCTGCATGCCAATGCGCGCCCTCCAACTTGTGTTCGGTCAGCAGGGTCAACGCCAGATTCGTGTGCGAGCTGGCCACGTCGATATCCGCGTCCGGGTTCACGCTCGAGGCTTCGATAATGCGCAGCGCTTCACGCAACTCCAGTTCCGCCTTGTCGGGCCGATTCGTCTCGCTGTAGAGCATCGACAGATTGTTGTGCAGTGCTGCGAGCCTACGGTCGGTGGGTGCCAGCGAATGCCGGCAGACACTCTGCGCCTGATGATACAAATCCTCGGCCTGATCGTATTGTTGGGCCGCGCGCATCGCGGTAGCGCAATTGATTAGCGTGGTGGCCCACGCCTCGGATGTGCCGGTGGTCAAGCCCATACGAGCGGCCAGTTCCAGCGCCCGCTGCACAATCCACTGATTCTCCTTGTGCCGGCCCTGCGAGCGATAGAAGCCCATCGTTTCGTTGAGTACGGTGAGCAGTCCGGCCTCGTCGCCGGCGTTTTCCGCGTCCACCATCGCCTGTTCCAAGTACGGACCGGCTTCGGTGGCTGCCGCGTGGCGATCGAAAATCGCGTCCAGTCCGTTCAGGAATTGTTGGGTATCAAAGGTTGCGGGCGATTGATCGGCATCGTCCGTGGCCTGGTTCGCCGTGGAATCGGCACCTTGCGCTGCGGCCGCCGCATCGGTGTCGTCGGCATCGTCTGGACCATGCGCGAATTGTGCGGCGAATTGTTTGAGCAGTGCTTCCTCGTCCATACCGCCAGACCTCCCTGAATCGTGTCTGATTTCAGTCTATTAATACTGTGAACAAACGCGTCAGGGAGTTTGCTGTGAGCTTGGTCTCAGTGTTTTCCTCGTCGAAAGGATTCGAGCTGGCTGTTACTCCCCTTAGTCCGCTGCGCGGCCAGCTCCCTCAACCGAGGGGAGCCGAGATATGGGGTCTCAGTCCACCTTGATTTCGCGCATGCGGTGAATGGCGTCGGTATCGGTTTCGCAGCGCCACGAGTAGAAGGCCAGCAGCCCTACGGCAAGCAGGGCCAGCGGCATACCGCCCAGACCGGTATAGCGATAGTTCATCGAGAAGGTGGTGAGCATCGCGCCGCCGACAATCGAGCCGATGGCATTGCCGAAGTTGAAGGCCACCTGCACGGCTGCGCCGGCGATGAGCTCGCCGCCGCCTTGGCCGGCTTCGGTCATCAGCAATTGCTGTGGAGCGGAAGTAAAGAACAATCCGACGGCGATCCAGAACGTCAGTACAGCGGTCATCGGCTGATTGCCCGGAGTGATCAGCACCAGCAACAAGCCGAGGCAGGAGATGGACTGACCTATTGCGGCCGCGCCGGCATGCCTCCAATGGTCGGTCAGACGACCTCCAAGCAGACCGCCGATGACCATACCAAAGCCGGCAAGCATCATCAGCATCGGCACCAGGGAAGACGACCATCCGCCGGTTTTCTGCAGCCAGGGGGAGACGTAGCTCCACCAGCAGAACACACCGGCATTGCCGGTGAACACGGCGGCCAAAATCACCCACGGGCCACGGCGGGTGAGGAACTTGAACTGACCGGCGATGCCCGCGTCTTTAATCGGTGCAACGTACGGAATCCACGCCAACGCCAGCACAATCGTCATTGCCGCCCAAGCGGCCAAAATGCCGAAGGCAAGACGCCAGGAAAGGAACTCGGCCATCAGGGTGCCCGCCGGTACGCCGAGCATATTGGCCACGGTCTGTCCGGTGACCATCACGGATACGGCCTGCGCTTCCTTGCCTTTCTCCGCCAGAGTCTTGGCAATGAGCGTGGCCGTGCCGAAGAACGCGCCGTGCGGCAGGCCGGCGACGAATCGCGCGACGACCAGCATGGCGGCATTGACGGAAAACACGGAAGCCAGATTGCCTACCAAGGCAATCGCCATAAACAATATGATGAGGTTCTTCGGCGGCACCTTGCGGCCGAACACCAGAATCAGTGTGCCGAAGCACACGCCGATCGCATACGCGGAAATGTAATGGCCTGCGGTGGGGATGCCCACTCCGGTGGCGGCCGCGGCCTGCGGCAGAATACCCATCATCACGAACTCGGCGGCACCGAGAATGAACGCGCCCGAAGCCAGTGCAAGCAGACTCTTCTTCATGGTTCCTCTAATTACTTCAGTATTACTTACAAAAAACAGTGCGGCAATCGATTGATTCGAGCGATATATTACGGTGGTCCGCCAACAAATACGGGCCTTGCCGCGACGCGGTTTGTCGCTGTGCGCGGCGGGTTGTTTACCGCTGTCCGATCGCTTGGTCTGATTGTTGGGTTAGGAAACGAAAAACCGGATTGCTGATTTCTCAACAATCCGGTCCAGTTGTCGGGCTGGCGGGATTTGAACCCGCGGCCTCTTCGTCCCGAACGAAGCGCGCTACCAAGCTGCGCTACAGCCCGTTTGGCAACAGACGTAGATATTACATTGTGGTGGTGGACAATGCAAATCGGCATGTCGCGAGTGTTGCGTGATGGTGGATTCGCCGTGTGTACAGGTCTCTCAAGCCTTGTGCAGAGCCGGTTTTGCGTCATGTGAGCGGGTGTTCAGATGGCCGTACGGTCTGCCGGGCTCATAATCGCCGGCCTTGCGTACACTGATGAATCATGGCTGAAGTTGTCGAAAATACCGAAAACACTGAGAATGAAACCCCGGCCGTCCCGCAGATGAGCACCGTCGAACGTGCGGAAATGCTGCTCGAGCAGGACGCCACCATCCGCGAGAAGATCAAGTCCGGTGCCACGCTGGACGAAGCCGTGGACCCCTCCAACAAGGAGTTCGGCCCGCTGGCTCACCCCGAGCAGGTGCAGATGCGCGTGGCCAAGCGCGCGATGATGCTTGAGGCCGGCATCGCCCCCTACCCGGTGCACTTGGACGTCACCGACACCATCGAGGCGGTCCGCGCCAAGTATGACGGCAAGCTCGAGGCTGGCGAAGAGACCGAAGACATGGTCGGCATTGCTGGCCGCGTGCTGTTCCTGCGCAACGCGGGCGGCCTGTGCTTCGTGCAGCTGTCCGCCGGTGACGGTACCAAGATTCAGGGCATGATCTCCAAGAAGGAGATTGGCGCCGACTCGCTCAAGCAGTTCAAGCAGCTCGTCGACCTTGGCGATCACCTGTACCTCAAGGGCCGCGTCATCGCCTCCAAAACCGGCGAGCTGTCCGTATTCGCCACTGAGTGGGCTATCGCCTCCAAGGCCCTGCAGCCGCTGCCGGCCCTGCACAAGGACCTGAACGAAGACACCCGCACCCGCAAGCCGTACATCGGCATGATCGCGGACGAGAACATCCGCAACATGGTGCGCAACCGCTCCAAGGCCGTGGCCTCCCTGCGCCGCACCTTTGACGACCACGACTTCCTCGAGGTCGAAACCCCGATGCTGCAGACCCTGCACGGTGGCGCGGCCGCCCGCCCGTTCACCACGCACATGAACGCCTTCGACCTTGACCTGTACCTTCGCATCGCCCCGGAACTGTTCCTCAAGCGCTGCCTGGTCGGCGGCATCGATCGCGTGTTCGAAATCAACCGCGACTTCCGCAATGAGGGCGTCGACGCCACGCATGCCCCCGAATTCACCATGGTCGAGGCCTACCAGGCCTATGGCACCTATGATTCCATCGGCCAGCTGGTCAAGGAGCTCGTGCAGAAGACCGCCATGGACGTCTACGGCTCGCACAAGGTCACCCTGCTCGACGGCACCGAATACGACTTCGGCGGCGAATGGAAGACCATCAGCATGTACGATTCGCTGTCCGAGGCATTGGGCGAGGAAATCGTGCCGAACGGCGGCCCTGAGCATCCCGGCACCTCCGTTGAGCATTTGGGCGCCATCGCCGACAAGCTCGGCGTGGAGCGCGACGACGTGGAGAACCACGGCAAGCTCGTCGAACACCTGTGGGAGCACTTCTACGAGGACAAGCTGTACGAGCCGACCTTCGTGCGCGACTTCCCGGTCGAGACCTCCCCGCTGGTCAAGGGCCACCGCACCAAGCCCGGCGTGGTGGAGAAGTGGGATCTCTACGTGCGCGGCTTCGAGCTGGCTACCGGCTACTCCGAGCTCAACGACCCGATCGTGCAGCGTGAGCGTTTCGTGGCCCAGGCCAAGGACGCACTCGCCGGCGACGAAGAGGCCTGCGACATCGATGAGGACTTCCTCGAGGCTCTCGGCGTGGGCATGCCTCCGGCCGGCGGTATGGGTATGGGCATTGATCGACTGCTTATCGCCTTGACCGGTGCCACGATTCGCGAGACCATCACCTTCCCGCTGGTCAAGCCGCTCGTTGGCTGATTAGGCATACTCTGGCTCCCCTCAGAGAGGGGAGCCAGAGTTATATATGAAAGGGATTGCTTATGTCTATCGGCTTGTGGGTTCGGGGCGCGCGTCCCAAGACCTTGGTCACTTCCATCGCGTCGGTGATGGTTGGGGCGGTGATGGCGTACGTGCATATCGAGCGGTCGGGCACCTGCATCGCAATATATCCAGAACCGGCCTCCTGCGCCACGGCCCGTGAACAGCAGACCCTGCTGATGGACCGATTCTGGCCGGTGACCATCCTGTGCCTGCTAGTCGCGCTGTTCCTGCAAATCGCCGTCAACTATGCGAACGATTATTCCGACGGCATCCGCGGCACTGACGCCGGGCGTGACACGGACGAATCGAAATCAGGCAAACCCCAGCGACTGACCGCATCCGGACTGGTACCAGCCAAGCATGTACTGTTCGCGGCGATGATTTGCGCCGCCATCGCCTGCATATGCGGTGTTGTGGCGGTCGTGCTCGCCCAAGCATGGTGGTTGCTGGCCGTGGGCGCGGCCTCCTTGCTGGCCGGCTGGTTCTACACCGGTGGCAAGCATCCGTATGGATACGCCGGGCTGGGAGAAGTCGGCGTGTTCCTGTTCTTCGGCTTGGCTGCGGTATTGGGCACCGAATACGCGCTGTGCGGCACGGTGGACGTCGGCGGACTATTGGGTGCTGTGGCGGCTGGCCTGTTCTCCTGCCTGATCATGATGGTGAACAATATCCGTGACATCGATGAGGATCGTGAGCATGGTAAGTGCACGCTGGCCGTACGGCTGGGTGAATCCGGCGCGCGTACGCTGCTGATTGTGTGCTGCGTGGCCGCGTGGGCCATAGCCCTGCTCATGTGCGCGACCCTATGGTGGCCGTGGGGCGCAGTGCTGTTGATCTCGGGCGTCGGAATACCTGTGCGCATGGTCTCCAGCGTGAATAAACGTCAATTCCGCCCGGCTCTGCCCGCCGCCAGCTTCCAGACCTTGCTGTTTGCGGTGGTGCTGGCGGTTTCCGTGACGCTCTGAGAGCGAAATAATAAGACGAATACTCGTGTTTGGGCGCACGCGGCTGTAGACTGAACCGTATGACTTATAAACTAGTACTGCTCCGTCATGGACAGAGCGCATGGAATAAAACTAACCAGTTCACCGGCTGGGTCGACGTACCGCTGACCGAGCAGGGTGAAGCCGAAGCCAAGCGTGGCGGCGAGCTGCTCAAGGAGAAGAACGTCCTTCCGGACATCGTGTTCACCTCCCTGCTGCGTCGCGCCATCAACACCGCCAACATCGCTCTGGATGCCGCAGATCGTCTGTGGATTCCGGTTCAGCGTGACTGGCGTCTCAACGAGCGTCACTACGGCGCTCTGCAGGGCAAGAACAAGACCGAGATCCGCGAAGAGTACGGCGACGAGAAGTTCATGCTGTGGCGCCGTTCTTACGCCACCCCGCCGCCCGAGATCGACCCGAACGACCAGTACGCCCAGAACAACGACCCGCGCTACGCCGGCGATCCGGTTCCGGAAGCCGAGTGCCTGGCCAACGTTGTTGAGCGTGTGAAGCCGTACTTCGAGTCCGCTATCGAGCCGGAGCTCAAGGCCGGCAAGACCGTGCTGATTGCTGCCCACGGCAACTCCCTCCGCGCCATCGTCAAGATGCTGGACAACCTGTCTGAGGAAGAGATCGCCAAGGTCAACATCCCGACCGCCATCCCGCTGCTCTACGAGCTGGACGAGAACTTCAAGCCGATCAAGCCGCGTGGCGAGTACCTGGACCCGGAGGCTGCTGCTGCCGGTGCCGCCGC